>Ga0316217_10000077_pt1 | contig 140763 bp, 106 predicted proteins | sample 1anoAmetaG_FD_203633 | JGI IMG/M metagenome (GOLD analysis project Ga0316217, IMG submission 203633) | Freshwater microbial communities from Trout Bog Lake, Wisconsin, USA - 1anoA | ecosystem: Environmental > Aquatic > Freshwater > Lake > Hypolimnion/Profundal zone | place: USA: Wisconsin... | reverse complement strand
TAGATCGACGCGGTGTACGTGGTGTACAACGAGTTCAAGTCGGTGATTCAGCAGCGGCTGGTTGTGGAGCGTCTGCTGCCGCTGATGAAGATCGGCATTCCGCAGATTACCGGGGCCACCGAGCCGACCGAAGAGGAGCGCGAGCGCGCCGCCGAGGCGGCATTGAGCGCGGGCATCGAGATCGAGGCTGTGGATACGACCGAGGCCGACGAGGAAGCGCGCAAGTTCGGCACCGCGCAGGTGGACTACATTTACGAGCAGCCGTCGGAAGAATTGTTCAACGGCCTGATTCCGCAATACGTTTTTTCCGTGCTGTACCACGCCATGACGGAGTCGGTCGCCGCGGAACATGCGGCCCGCATGACGGCGATGGATTCGGCAACCAACAACGCCTCGGATATGATCGACGCGCTCACGCTGCATATGAATCGCGTGCGCCAGGCGGCCATTACCAAGGAGATCATCGAGATCGTTTCAGGCGCAGCGGCGCTGTAAAGGCAGCTTCTAGCCGCTAGCTTCTAGCCTCCAGCTCTTCGTGCCGGATTGCACTTGGAGAAGAGAACAAGGTTGGGGTCGAGAGGAAGAAGCTAGAAGCTGGGAGCTAAAAGCTAGGAGCTTTATCAATGGCAGAGAACATCGGCAAAGTAATTCAGGTTTCCGGTCCCGCGGTGGACGTGCAGTTTGAAGAAGCGACGATGCCGCCCATCTATCAGGCGCTGCGCGTCGTAAGCGAGGGCTTCACCGTGCCCACGCCCATCAGCGTGATCCTCGAAGTCCAGCAGCATCTGGGCGAGGGGCGCGTGCGCACCGTGGCCATGGAAGCCACCGACGGCATGGTCCGCGGCATGAAGGCCATCGATCTCGGCGGCCCCATCAGCATGCCGGTGGGCAAGCAGACGCTGGGGCGCATCGTCAACGTGATCGGCGAGCCGGTGGACCAGCTCGGCCCCATTGGCGAGACGACGCGCATGCCGATTCACCGGCCCGCGCCGCTGTTCGACGAGCAGTCCACGCACGAGGAGATGTTCGAGACCGGCATCAAGGTCATCGATCTGATCCAGCCCTTTTTGAAGGGCGGCAAGATCGGCCTGTTTGGCGGCGCCGGCGTGGGCAAGACCGTGGTCATCATGGAATTGATCAACAACGTAGCCAAGAACCACGGTGGCTACTCGGTGTTTGCCGGCGTGGGCGAGCGTACCCGCGAGGGCAACGACCTCTGGAACGAGATGACCGAATCGGGCGTCATCAAGCCGGGAGACTATGCCAACTCGAAATGCGCCTTAGTCTACGGCCAGATGACCGAGCCGCCCGGAGCCCGCCTGCGCGTGGCCCTGAGCGCGTTGACCGTCGCCGAGTACTTCCGCGACGTGGAAGGCTCGGATACGCTGCTGTTTATCGACAACATCTTCCGCTTTACGCAGGCCGGCTCTGAAGTATCCACGCTGCTGGGCCGCATGCCTTCGGCCGTGGGCTACCAGCCCAACCTGGCCACGGAGATGGGCGAACTGCAGGAGAGGATTACTTCCACCAGCAAGGGCTCGGTCACCTCGGTGCAGGCGGTTTACGTGCCGGCCGACGATTTGACCGATCCGGCTCCTGCCACAACCTTTGCCCACCTGGACGCGACCACCGTGTTGAGCCGCCCGCTTTCAGAGCTCGGCATCTACCCGGCCGTCGATCCTCTGGCCTCGACCTCGCGCATTCTCTCGGCGCGCATCGTGGGCCAGGAGCACTACGACGTGGCCCAGGGCGTGAAGCGCATTCTGCAGCGCTATAAGGATTTGCAGGACATCATCGCCATTCTCGGCATCGACGAGCTTTCAGAAGACGACAAGCTCACCGTGGCCCGCGCCCGCAAGGTGCAGAAGTTCCTGTCGCAGCCGTTCCACGTTGCCGAGACGTTTACCGGCATTCCTGGAGCGTATGTGAAGGTGGCCGACACGGTGCGCAGCTTCAAGGAGATCATTGCCGGCAAGTACGACGATATCCCCGAGCAGGCCTTCTACATGAAGGGCGCCATCGAGGAAGTGCTGGAAGAAGCCGAAAAGCTGAAGGCGTCGGTGTAAAGACAGTTTTCAGTGATCAGTTGTCAGTGGTCAGTAATTGCGGACCCGGCGGTAAGCGGTCTTTACTGAAAACTGACAACTGACGACTGACAACTGAGAGGATTTTATGGCAGACGAGACAAATCAACTGCGGGTCCGGCTGGTTACCCCCGAGCGCACGCTCTTTGAGCACGCGGCGGTTGCGGTCGAGTTGCCCGCGAAGAACGGCTACATGGAGGTGCTGTACGGGCACGCTCCGCTGATGGCCGAACTGGGCGCCGGAGACGTGATCGTGCACGGCGGGTTAGACGAACAATCGGGCGTGGAGAGCGAGTCCCGCTACAACGTGAGTTGGGGGTTTGTGGAAGTGCTTGGCGACCGGGTCACCATTCTGGCCTCGGACGCGCTAAGGCCCGAGGAGATCGATGTGCCCCGCGCCGAGCAGCAACTGGACCACGGCCTGGAACTCTGGAAGCAGGCCGGCGAAAGCGAAGACGCTTATACCGAGGCACTCCGCATCATCTCTGAAGCGGAAGCCAAGATGGCATCGGCGGCGGACAAGCGCTGAGGGAGTTCAACCGATTCCTGTTTCAAACCGGAAGGCCCTGCTCGCAAGAGCAGGGCCTTTCTGCATGGGCTCAAGAACGGCCTTTTGCGGCGGGCGGCCGGGACGAGGGGTTACTTTGTACTCTTTTGCGCCCGTCGTCCGGTTGCAGCGCGGCAGGAATCGGTCTATCTTCAGGGTGCGCAGGAAAGCGGCTAGGGCGCGCGTTCCACTGCGCGGAAGGAAGTTCGCCATGCAGCCTGTTCGATCGGATCGCTGGTTCAATCCCCTGCGGTGGTTTTTTCTCTGTGTGCTACTGGCTTTTATTTGCCGTCCGGAAGTGGCCTTTGCGGTGACGAAAGTGGCCACGGACGCGGACAAGGGCGGCATTGTTCACTTGAAGGTGGGAGACCAGTTGGAAGTCCGCCTGCAAGCAAATCCTTCCACCGGGTTCATGTGGTACCTGCAGGCCAAGTCGACTCGATTGATGAAGTTGGCCAGCCAAACGCAAACCCAGCCTACGGAACCCGGCGTGGGCCGGCCCGTTTTCCAGGTCTTCAATTTCACCGCCCGGGAACTGGGCACCGGGGATCTGCTGCTGCACTATGTGCGCTCCTGGGAGCCGCCAGCGGCGGACGAGCAGCAGTTTATCCTGCACGTCATGATCGAGTAAGAACCCGTACCGCGAGCCGGCACTCACCAGGAGCTGTGTGCGTGATCAGGATAGCTACCGGGCGGGCGGCGGCGGGGCAGTAGGCTGCGCTGGAGCGGGAGCCGGAGTTGCCGCCGGAGCAGGAATAGCCGTGGGAGCCAGCACACGCGTGAAATTCAGCTCGTACCCCTGGCCTTCCTGCGTCCATGTGCCCTTGATCTCAGTTACTTCCTTGTTGACCGTGCCTTCGTAGGTGCCGGGAGCGGCATCGATGCTGAAGGTGAGCTTGGAGTCCTTGAATACCACGGCAGAGGCCGGAACATCGCTGGCTTCCATTTCGATGGCGTCGACGGAGGCCACGAGCGTTCCGTCTTTTTCAGCAACGATGTGCAGGATCACGTGAGTTTGGCTGTCTCCATGAGCCACCATGCCCTTCCAATCCCCTGCAATGGACGACTGCGCGACGCATAGCGGTGAAAGAACCCATGCGGAAAGCGACAAAATAGCGAGTTTACCCAGAATACCGATCTTCATTTTTCTCCTTGAGTGCGCGGCGAGATCTCAGAGTTCTCCGCGCTATTAAAATGGTCACAATAAAATCCGGAAAACAGCAAGCCGGCTGATTCATGCCCTCAGTTTCAGTGCGTACCGGTGGGTTGGCTCAGCTGATTCCAGATTAAAAAGTTGTTCACCATTGTCTCATGGCGCATGGGTTGTTGGCTTGCCGGGCGACGGGCGCGGAAATCGCTTGCCTGGGCCTGTCAAAAGGCAGGTGAAGCGCATACAATTCTGGATTGAAATGGCTAAAGCGAAAGAACGGATTTTTGAAGTTGCGTGCCCGGATTGCGGGGCGATGCTCAAGCTGGACGCCGCCACCGGCCTGGTGGTGAGCCATACCCCGGCGCCGCGCAAACGGATGTTTGAGGATCTGGAGACGGCGGCCCAGGCCATGCGGGATCAGAACGAGCGGAAAGAGTCGATCTTCCGCCAGTCGGTGGACGCGGAGAAGAACCGGGAAGACCTGCTGGAAAAGAAATTTGCCGAGGCGCTGCGCAAGGCCAAGGACGCCCCGGAGGGCAAGCCGCTGCGCGAGTTCGACCTGGACTGAGGCCCGCGGCGGGCGCAGGCAGGACGAACATATCTGCGTCTTCCCGCGGTGATTCGCCACGGCTTGCAATAAGAGCGATACTCTAACTACCGCGTTCGGCTTCGATGCCGGCGGTCAAGCATTGAAGGAGAGACCATGGCATTGCCGTTTCCCAAGTCCGCAAGCGAGTCTGAGAGTGCATTGCGCTCTGCAGCAGACGCAAGAACCATGAACTGGGTTGGGTTTGCCGCGGCTGGGACCCTGGTTGCCAGCGCAGCTCTGCTGCTGGCGGGCAAGCGCCGCGCCGGGATGGTTGCGGCCGCTTCAGGCACGGCCCTGGCGCTGCTGGACCAGCGGGACACGCTGAGCGCCTGGTGGAATACATTGCCCGGCTACATTGAAGAGGTGCAGCGGATGCTGGGTCAGGTGCAAAGCACCGTGGACGAACTGGCCATTCAGCGCGAAAAGCTGCGGCGGATTGTGTCCCGGTAAAGCAGCACTCAGATTCCCAACTGGCGGCGTCCTGCTTCCGAGATGCGGTGGGGCGTCCATTTGGGTTCCCAAACCAGATCGACTTCAATTTTGCTGACGTCGGCGATGCCGGCGAGGCGGTTGTGTACCTGCTCGAAGATGAGTCCGCTGGCGGGGCATTGCGGGGTGGTCAGCGTCATGGTCACCTTGACCCACTGGCGCGGCCAGGCAGGCGTGGAGTCCGGGTCGGGGCCGGTCGAGACCGCGTAAATCAAGCCCAGATCCACGAGATTCAGCTTCACTTCCGGGTCGAAACAATCGCGCAAGGCGGTGAGGATGCCGGATTCGGAGAGCATGGTCTAGTTTTTCCGCTCGACCAGGTACCGGGCGAGCGATTTGAGCCCATCGGCGCGGCTGCCGTAGGGCTCCAGTGCGGCGAAGGCTTCTTCAATCAGCCGGCCGGCGTCGCGCTGGCTCTGCTCAATGCCGAAGACAGCGGGCCATGTGGCTTTTTCCGTGGCCTGGTCCTTGCCGGCGGTTTTTCCCAGGTGCGCCGAGTCCACGGTCAGGTCCAGAATGTCGTCCACAATCTGAAAGGCGAGACCGGCCTTGCAGCCGAAGAGGGTCAGGCGCGCAACGTCTTCCAGACCGGCTCCTGCATAGACGCCACCGGAGACAACGCTGACCCGGATGAGGGCGCCGGTCTTGGCGCGATGGATGGCCTGGACCAGTTGCGGCGTGGGCTTGATGTGTTCGCTTTCAATATCCAGCACCTGGCCGCCGATCATGCCGTCCACGGTGCCGACGGCGTTGGCGATGAGGCCGACGATCTCGACGGTGGACGCGGGCGGACATTCAAGGCCGGCCAGCACTTCGAAGGCGCGGGTTTGCAGGGCGTCTCCGGCCAGGATGGCGATGGCCTCACCAAAGACCACGTGGCAGGTGGGCTTGCCGCGTCGCAGATTATCGTTGTCCAGGGCGGGCAGGTCGTCGTGGATGAGCGAGTAGGTGTGGAGCATCTCCAGGGCCGCGCCCAACTGCTCAATGCCCGCGGGCACTGAGCCGGCAATGGTAGCGGCAGCCTGCATGGCCAGCACCGGCCTGAGGCGCTTGCCGCCGGCAAAGACGGAGTGGCGCATGGCGCCATGGATGGAGGCAGGGACTGTTTCCACGCTGGGAAGAAGCGCTTCCAGCGCCTTGTCGGTCAGCGCAGCACCGTCTTTCAAGAGCGATTTCACGTCGGCTGGCATTTCAATCATGATAAATGAGGGCGGGTGAGCCTGCGCTCGATGAAGCAAAGGAATATGAGCGCCAGCACGGCCAGAGCGCTCAGCCAGCGACCGATGAGAACGTCGCGGGTGGTGGTCCAGTCTACGGTCAGGTCCACGGGGCCCTGCGGGACGGGCACGGCCAACAGACCGTCCTGGCGCGGGGGCAGCGCGGAGAGTGTTCGGCCATTGACCTGAACGCGCCACGCCGGATAGCTGCGCAGGCGCAGAACCAGGTAGCCGGGATGAGCGATGAGGGCCGCAATCCGCAGATGCTCGGGCTGATTTGCGTTTGCGGCGAATGTGGCCTGGCAACTGTGCTGGTTGGCGCTCCATAATGGGGCGGAGTCGTCCGCATCGGCCGGGGCGGGCGTGCCCAATACAGTGGAGGGGTCGCTGACCAGACAGGCGGAGGGAAGGCCTGCGGCGAGCAGGGAACTATCAGCGCCGAGAGGGGTGTACTCGTCCGTGCCCGCAAAGCCCGCGCCGCTGCGGTAGACGTCCACCATAGGGCGCACGGCGTCTTCCTCGTCGCAGGGCTGGAAGAAGTACATGCCGGAGGCGGCGGAGGCCGCGAGAAAGAGTGCAGCACATGCGGCTGCGGCGGCAAGACGAGGCCCGCGCCGGGTTGGCCAAACGGCGGCAGCGATGAAGATGGCCATTGGCGCCTCCAGCGCGACCAGCCAGCGCCAGGGAAACTGCAGGAAACGGAGCTTGGGCAGCAGATTCCAGACCGGGAGCGAGATGGGGAACTGGAGCAGGAGAACCGCGACGGGAATGAGCGCGAGAGGAATCCACCAACTGCGCAGGCCGCGCAGCTTACCGCGCCGCCAACTGATCAGGAGACCGAGAAAGGCCACGGCAAACATGGCGACGGCGATCGATGAGACCCGGTGCAACTCCGCGTCGTGCAGGGCGAGCGAGGGGTCGGCGTGGCGGGCAAAGAGCCAACTGTTCTCGATCATCTCGCCGGGGTCGCCGGTACTCTGCCCGATATCCACCCATCGCTGCTCGATGGCTGCGGGAACCAGGTAGAGCGCGGACAAGGAGAGGCCCAGGGCGGCGGCAAGCGCTGCGCGCAGGGCGGGCGCCCAGGATTTTTCAAGAAGTGTGAGCACCAGCGCGACCGAGGCCAGAACATAGCTGGCCATCACGCCCACCGGAGGGTTTGAGAGCCACGCTCCGGCCACCACCAGCGCCAGAGACACGGCAGAGCCGTCCAGGGCGCGCTGGAAAAGCGAACCGGAGGGGCTGCGGTCGCGCAGGATGAACAGCAGAATCAGCGGAATCCAGAAGCCGCCCGCAAGCTCTCCAAAGGCCGAGCGCTCGTAGGCGGTAAAGAGCGAGTAGCCGGAGAAAAGCGCGGCGCATCCGGCCAGGGTTGCGGGAGCGTCCGCAAGCGCCTGCCGGGCGAGCGCGCGGGTGGCCAGACCGGTACCGGCCAGCAGCAGAAAGGTGAGTGCGATGGGGACCAGCGGCCAGGGCAGCACCAGGCCCAGCGCAGCGCCCAGCATCCATGTGAGCGGGGGATAAAAAACAAAGCGCGGCTCGCCTGCGCCGTAGTTGGCGCTGGGGGTCCAGTGCGGGTAGAGAATTCCGTGCTGCCAGCTATGGAGGCAGTCGAACCAGGAGACAAGATGGAAATCGAAGTCGTGGCCGCAGGAGTTGCCGCGCACCAGTTGCGGCGCAACGGCGATGGCTGCGGCGAGGAGGATTAAGGCGGGGCCGAGAAAGCGATTCCAGCGCAGAGGGCTCCCCGGTCTCAAGATCGAGACCGGGGGCACCCGGCGGTCTGAGGAAAGCTGTCTCATGGCAAAGGGAGGAGCGCGTGTGGACTAACTACTTCACTAGTCGATGTTATAGAGAGGCGGGCCAGCGAGTTATCGATTGTTACTAACATGCTGTTCCTCCCATAACTGGTGAGCAAAGATCAGGTAGACGCTGGAGGTCCAGGTATAAGCCGGGTCGCGCAATCCCGCGCCGGTGACGGCGTTGAAGTTCTCCGACATACCGCTCCGTTGCGCCATGCGGCAGAAGTCGGCGCGGAGATTCGTTGCCAGCTTGTACTCTCCTACGCCGTCCAGTCCCTCGGCCAGCAGCATCGTGGTGGGCGCCCAGATGGGACCGCGCCAGTATCCGTCCGGCGTGTAATAGCTGCTGCCAAGCGGCTCGGTTGCGAATCCATTCGGGGTGCGGTAACTGCCCGGCTTCATAAGTCCAGCGACTAACTTCTGGCGAACCTCGGCGGGAAGACGCTTGCCGAGAACGAGCGGGAGATAGAGGAGCAAACTGCCGGAATGGATCTCTGCGCCGTCCTGTGCGCGGTAGGCGACAAAGTGATCGCCCTTCCAGAACTTGCTCAGCATGTTTTTCAAGAGCCGATCGGAACGCGTTTTCCAGGCCTGGGCTTCCTGCTCCTTGCCCAGCGTGTGCGCGACGGAGGCGAGCGAGTCCATCTGCAGGATCAGGAAACTATCGAGGTCGGGACTCTCGACTGGAACGCCAGTCAGCATGACGGTGGAGTTATCCCAGCCCGAGTCGTTGCCGTGGTCGTACTCGGGAAATCCATCGCCGTTGGAGTCGCGGTACTTGAAAAACCAATTCGTCCACAGGGCGAGCGGCGCGTAGATTGCGGCCAGATGCTTTGGGTCGCGATAGCCGCCGTTCCGCATCATCCACGCCAGCGTCCAGCCGTGAATGGGCGGCTTGTTGTAGGCGAACCCGCGCGACGCATTGCCGATTGTGTCGGGCAGCGCGCCATGCGCATCCTGATTGTCGAAGGGCAGCTCAAATTGCTGCCACGCCAGCTCGGGATCCTTGTACGACAAAGCCATGGCATTGAAACAGTGATCCCAGGACCACAAGAGAGTCATCCAGTTCTTCGACATCAGCATGGCGGGATGCTTCAGGTAGCCGCCGGGCGCGACCACGCTGGCCCAATTCACATAGGCCGCCAACTCCGCGCCGCTGCCATACTCGGGTGAGACTTCGGGCATGCGCGCAAGCCACTGTTGATAGTCGTGCCGGACCGCGGCTTCACTGGCAGCAAAATCGGCAAGAGCCGGGTGCGGGTCCCAGACACTATCGTAGGTGTCGATCTCCGCGTCGAAGCGGTGGGTGTCCGCGGCGGGGACAAACGCCGCAACCGTGCCCGTGGTGCCTTTACCGTTCCACGGCGCGTCCACTTGCAGGGCTCCGGCGATGGGCCAGATCATGAACTTCTCGCTAGGCGGGGTGTTGATCTCCCAGCGATGATTAGCGTTGGGAATGGCGAGGGTCTTGGTGACGGCGGTCAGGCGCAGTGAAACTCCCTCGCCGCGCACGCGCACCTGGTCGCTTACCGGCATGCAGAGATCCACGCTTCCGGCTTGCGCCTGCAAGTGCAAAAGAGTGGGGCCGGCATGGATTTCAAAAGGCACGGGCGAGCCAGCGGCCAGCAACTCCAGGCGAAAAACATTGTGGCCGCCGCCGCGCATGCTGCGCAGGTAAAGCCCGGGCGCGGTTTGCGAAGCGGGGTCCGGCAGAAATTGCGATACGGCCAGATACGATCCGAAGCGGCTGAACGGAACCTTGCTGAGATCGAGGGAAATTTTGCCGGTGTAGCTATACGTGGAAGCCGGGCGCTGCGCCGGCGCCAGCGATGGCCAGAGAAGAACCAGGCAGAGGATTGCAAAGGCTGTAACTCGATTGCGCATGGGACCAAGTTTCCTTCCCGCGTTCAGGAATGCGCTGCATCTTTGGATGATAGAACGGCAAGCTCAGGGCAGCAGCCGCAGCGTGTGCCGGGTTTGTGCGGCGACCGCCGTCAGCGTAAAGGGCAGCGCAAAAGTAGTGCCGCCGTAGTAGTCGGCCCACTGGTCGCGGAAGTACGGGCTGAGCGGGTTGCCGCTTTCACCCAGGACAATGTCTTCCGTGGAGCCGTCGATGTTGCTCCAGTCCATGGTGAAGCGCTGCGAGGGGCCAAAGTCGCGTCCCACCTGCTTGACGGTGGTAGTGTCTCCGCTGAGGGGCTGCGGGCCGGTTCCGGCAACGCGGCCGATGAGCGGCAAATACGAGGCCAGCGGGTGCTCGATGTCGACCACGTGCCAGCTTCCGTAGGTCCACCTGGCAACATCGCCGGGAGCCTTGCCGTTTTGCATGCCTTTGCGGACGGCCTCGGTCAGCAGGGCGTCCCAGTTCTTGAAGGCCTTTGGCAGCCAGTCGGCTTTGGCGTGCATGACAATCTCTTCTTCGGCAAAGTTGGACTCGTCCCAGCGGTAATACGCGGCGGACTTGCCCAGTATTGGCTCCAGAATCAGCGGCCACAGCGCGGCGCGAGTCTGGGTAATGAGGGAGGCGGCGGCGGAGTCCGTGGTCAGGCGGCCATCCCAACTGCGCATCAGGTCGGCGGCCTGCCGCAGCCGGTCGTCTACGCCGTCGGTGTGGTCGATGGCGTAGGCAAAGCGCTGGCCCATCTCCTGGTCCACTTCGCTGTAGATGTCGGTCTGCACGGCCAGCAGATCTGCGGGCTTGAGCTGGTCGCGGCCTTCCAGGGATTTATAGATGCGCTCGACGCGGTAGGGATCGACCCACTCGTTGGTGAGCGGATAGGGCGACTTGTCGCTCGTCACGCGGGAGTTGGCTGTGGCCAGAAAGCCGGAGGGCGGGTCGAGGGCATTGGGCATCTGCTCGAAGGGAATGTAACCCTGCCATTCGTGCGCGCCATCCTGAATGGGAACATTGGTCAGGCCCGCCGGACGCAGCGGAACCCGGCCTACGGACTGGTAGGCGATGTGGCCCTGGTCGTCGGAGTAAACCACATTCTGCGTGGGCCAGCACCAGGCCGCGAGCGCGGCGGAAAACTCCGTCCAGTTGGACGCGGTGTTGAGCTGGTAGAGAGGTAGCGCATTGAGCGCCGGGTCGTAGAGTGTCCATTTCAGGGCGATGGGCTGCTTTTCTTTGGGGAGCGCGGGGTTCAGCAGCGGCCCGTGGGCGGTGGACTGGATGTCGAGCAGCACATCCTTGCCGCCGCGCACATGGATCAGTTCGTGATCCACGGCAAGAGGTTTCCAGGAGCCATCCGCAGCCTGGTAGTTGCCCTTTCCGTCGAGCTTTTCAATGTAGAGGTCCTGCACGTCGGCCATGAGCGCGGTAAAGCCCCAGGCCACATGCTCGTTGTGGCCGGCGATGACGAAGGGCAGACCGGGCAGCGTGACCCCGGCGGCGTGATAGCCGGACGCACTGTTGGACTTCAGATCGGCCATGAACCAGATATTGGGCTCGGTGAGGCCCAGGTGCATGTCGTTCGAGAGCAGAGGCTTGCCGCTGGCGGTGTGCTTGCCGGCAATGACCCAGTTGTTGGAGCCCGGCGCGCAGCCGTCGCAGGTGGGCAGGCCGAGCAGGGCCAGCAGGGCGCGCGGGTCTTCCTGAGCGGGAGAATCCACAAACGGCGGGATGCCCGCAGGCGCGGCATTGGCCTGGGTGTTTTCATCTTCGTCGTCATCGCCCTTTGAGGCGGGGGGCTCCGGGTGGGGCTGGCTCAGGTCAAGCAACACGCCGGTGGGCGGATGATCGCGCCAGGAGCCGACGGGGTAGAGGTCGGCCTCCATCCTGGGGTTGTTCAGCTTGGCGGCGATCTGTTCCCGCGAGAGCTTTTCATACCAGTGCGTGTCCAGCATCTGGACCATCATCAGGCCGATGGAGACTGAATCCACGCCGCTCCAGGGCCGGGGACGGTAGAACAGCAGCTTGAACTCCGGGGGAAGCGAGTCCGGATGCTGATCGATGAAGAGATTGACGCCGCGGGCATAGGCATCGAGCCGGGCGCGGTCGGCCAAGGACAGATTTGCGTAAACGCGCCGGGCGGTATTGCGAAATTGAAGAACCCGCTGGGACCTGTCGTGCGGGACGAGCGAGGGGCCGAGGATCTCAGCAAGTTCGCCGTTGGCGTTGCGGCGGAAGGCATCCATCTGCCACAGCCGGTCCTGCGCGGTGACGTATCCCTGAGCCAGGAAGAGGTCGTCCTCGTTGGCCGCTTCAATGTGGGGAACGCCATGGGCGTCGCGCCGGACGGTGACGGGGGCTGTGAGGCCGGAAATATGCAGATCGCCATCGAGCACCGGCAGCGCTGCGCGGGCCGCGGAGTGAAGCCACAGCACGCCGCCGCAGGCGGCCAGCAAAATGAACGCGAGCAGGCCGCACGCAGACCAAAGCAGCCGCTGCTGCCAGACAGTTTTGCGGCTGGAGGACGTTGGGAAAACCGGGCGGGCTGGCGTTGGATCGGCGGAGCGGGAGTAGGGCATCGGCTATGAACAGGATACCTCTTCAGAGATCAGAGATCAGAGATCAAAGAACAGGGGACAGAGATGGATTGCTTCTGTTGCTGTAGACGCATGAACGGCGATCTATTGGCCGACGGTCTGCTTTGTTGCAGAGGTGGCAAGAGAAGCGTGCGGTCTGCGGCCGTACATCCCCAGCAGCGCGACGAGCAGCAGCAGGATGACCCCCGCCACCAGCAGGCTTCCTTCCGGACCGTCCGTGCCGCCGCTCCACAGTACGTTTCCGGCCGGGTTGGTGGTCAGGTAGTGGCCCTTCGCGGGCAGGCCGCTGTCGGCGGTGCCATAGAAGTAGGTCTCCGCCCAATCCCAGGCGGTGTGGCAGCCGATGGCCCACCAGGCCGACCCGGTAACCCATACGCTGACGCAGAAAACGAAGCCGATGGCCGCCGCGGCAAAGATGCCAATCCAGTTCTCACCGTTGTTGCTGGTGTGGATGAAGCCGAAGAGGGTGGAGGAAGCCCAGGCCGCCTGCCAAAAACTGCTGCGCGGGGCGTGCTTGCGGTGAAGGGCGAGGCAGGGAAAAAGCCCCAGCAGGGCAATGGCATAGATGCCCCAGGCGCTGTTGCCTTTGAGCGCCGGCAGCGGGTCCATCCAGAAGAAAGTCAGGATGCCGGCAGAGCCCCTGGAGCGCAACAGCACGTCAACGCAGAGGGCAGCGACGATTCCCAGAGCCCACCAGAAATTGATGCCGCGGGTCAAAGTGAACTGCAGGTAACAGCGGAAGGCGCCTTCCTCAAAGAAGCCTACGAGGAGAAAGACCACGCCCCACAGCGCGCCATATTTGCAGATGGCGGCGCCGGAAAGCGCGATGGGGCCAAAATGCAGCCAGCCGCCCCAGGCCAAGGCGCCCACCAGCGCCGACAAGGCCACAAATCCCCCTCCCAGGCCGGAGAAGAAGTGCCGGGTCCGCCGCGGGCCGGCCAGGTTGTACGCCAGCAGATTGCGGCTCTCAATGCGCGCCACAAACGCGGCCGCCGCCAGCAGCGCCAGCAGCGGAATCAGCTCTCCGATGAAGGCCATGGCGGGGGAAAAATCGGATCGGGCAATCGCGGGATCGATCTGGACGGCGATCGTACCGAGAAACAGGTTGAAAACGCGGTACAGCAGGACAAAAATCAACACCGACCAGCCGGCGCGCAAACCCTGGCTGCCCACCAGCGCCCAGTGCAGGTCGTGCAGTTCAGGCAGTTCCGGGGCAGGGCCCAAGGGCTCGTGGGGGCCATCTGTATCCGCCGCGATTCCGGCTTGAGAAACTGCCGGTGCAGAGGTCTGCATCCCTGGCTCCATGGAGCCCCTTTCACAGTGAACCGCTCTGAATCGTACTGGAGTTAGTCTACGGCAGCGAGGCTAGGGGAGTTCTGCGGCTAGTAGGAAGCAGGCCACTTTTGCGCTCCGTGAAATACCGCGAGTACATGAACCGAATCTTCAAAAATTCGATATGCGATCAGATAGGAAGTTCCGGGAACAGTGACTTCGCGAGTTCCATCTACACGGCCGATTCTGCCTGCATGAGGCATACGTGCGACGCGGTACATGGCTTCGCGGATGCGGAGAACCGTCCTGCCAGCAGCGCCTGGATTCCCCTCGGCAATGTAATCGAATATGTTTTCGAGTTGGTGAACAGCCGGAATGGTCCAGCGAACTTTCACGCTTTCTCCCGAACCGCTTTCCGCGGCGCCGATTTCTCGCGTTTCCAGGATTCGATCATGAATCCGAGATCCTCATCGTCGATCAGATCTCCCTTGCGGGACGCTTCCAGTCCAGCTTCCACCATTGCGGCGAACCGCTGTTGCTCGTCCAGATAGCTTGCCACTGCTTCATTGAGCAGGTAGCTGCGGTCGCGGTCCATGGATTTGGCGATGGCGTCCAATTGGGCCACTTTCTCAGGAGCGATGCGGAAACTGATGGTGCGCGGGGAACTCATAATACGGTATAATACGCCGTATTATTTGGTAATACAAGCAGAATTGGAGGGCTTGGCGATTCAGACTCCGACGATTCGGACTGCTGCGTACGAAGGCCTCCGCAATGCTTGAATCCGGCCTTCGCCTTGACACAAACGGCAAAGCCCTTGATGCTTAACAGTTCCGGTTATTCGTTTTTTCATCTCAGGGGGGACTACAGGTTTTGCGAGTTCGCGTCTTCTATCACGACAAATGTTTTGACGGAGCTTGCTCTGCCTCGTTGTTCACGCGGTTTCACCGGGAGTGCGTCGCCACCGGGGCCAGCTACGAATATCACGGCCTGGTGCACCGCGCCGGCGCGCTCTTTGACGAGAGCGAATTTACGGGCGACGAAAACGCCATTGTCGACTTCAAATACTCCGCCTCGCCCCGGATCACCTGGTGGTTCGACCATCATCTTTCGGCGTTTCTCACGCCCCAGGACCAGCAGAGCTTTCTGGACTGCAAGAAGAATCCGGAGTGCGGCGACCGCAAGTTCTTCGATCCCCATTACACCTCGTGCACCAGCTTTCTGGCGCACATCGCCGAGACGCGATTCGACTTTGACACGGCGCCGGTTGCCGAGTTGATTCACTGGGCCAACATTGTGGACGGCGCGCTCTATGAGAGCCCCGAGTCGGCCGTCGAGATGGCCGCTCCGGCCATGAAGCTGACGCTGATCATCGAGGCGACGCAGGATCCGCTGTTTATTCCGCGGCTCATTCCGCTGCTGACCGAGCTGCCGCTGGCCGAGGTGCTGAGCCAGCCGTTTGTGGCCGACCTGCTGCCTCCGCTGCTGGAGCGCCACAAGCAGTCCCTGGAGCTGATCCGTAGCCGCGCCGAGGAGCGCGACGGCACCATCTTCTTTGACATCACCGACCATCCGCTGGAAGGGTTCAACAAGTTCATCCCCTACTATCTGCACCCCAACGCCACCTATTCGATCGGGCTGTCAAAGTCCAGTTTCCGCACCAAGGTTTCCGTCGGCTCCAATCCCTGGACCAAGGCCGACCCGGCGAAGATGGTGAACCTGGCGCAGGTGTGCGAGCGCTACGGCGGCGGCGGCCATGCCCGCGTGGGGGCGATCAGCTTTCCGCCCGATCAGGCAGACCAGGCCCGCAAAGCCGCGCTGGAAATTGTGGCGGAGCTGCGGGCGACCAATCCGTATGCCTGAGCAGGCTTCTTCCAGGCTTGCGGCAGGCCGGGGGCGTAGAAGCTCCGGAAGGAAGAACGAATCATGAACGACGGGAAACGATGGACCGAGGCGCTGGTGCCGCGCCGTGCCTTTCTTCGCGGGGCCTGTGCGGCCGCGGTTGCGTGTACGTTGCCGGATGCCTACGCGCAGCAGGGAGCGATGGAGAAGCAGTCTGTTCCCCAGCCCAATCGCGCGGAGCTGTCTGCCCTGCTGGATTCGCTGCTGGAAACCGGCTCGCCGGAACTGCACAACTTTGCGGTCGAGGCCTATGCAACCTGCGTGCTGGGCAAGATTCGCGCCGCCACGCCGCCGCTGAAACAGGCATGGATTGTGCCCGGCGGGGGATTTTACGCGCAGTGGCTGTGGGACACGATGTTTGTGGCCGACCTGCTCTCACTGCTGCCGGGACAGCAGGAGATCATTCGCGGCGTCTTCCAGAATTACTGGGATTTTCAGCAGCGGTGGAACGCGGTGAAGCCGGAGTTCATGCACGGCATGGTCGCCAATTTCATCAAGCCCTTCGAAGCGCCTGACCGCGACAAGGGAACCATGTGGGAGACCTTTCCGGCTTACTCGCAAGCGCCGCTTCTGGCCTGGGGCATGGAGCGGGTGTACCTGCGCAACCACGACAAGGAACTGCTGCGCACCGGACTCAAGCCGCTGGAGAGCTTTCACGAGTGGTACTGGCGGGAGCGGGATCTGAAGGGGCTGGGCCTGGTCGGCGTGGGGTCGTACAGCGGCGTCACGCAACACGCGCGCTTTGAAACCTACGACAACGAGGTGGATCTGGACGGGCTGAAGATGATTCCTCATCCCGGCCGCCCGGCTGGAGCGGACAACGGCAACTGGTACGGCGACATTGCCATTCCGGCCAACACGGCTTACCTGCTGCTCTCCGAGCTGTCGCTGGCGCGCCTGGCGACGGTGATGGGCGATCATGCGATGAGCGCGCGCCGCCGCGCCCGCTACGATCGCGGCGTAGCGGCCATGCGCGCGCATATGTGGGACGAGCAGGCCGGCTGCTTTCTGGCCGTCAATACCGATAGTCTGGAGAAGGTGTCGCCGGCGACGGTGGGAGGGTTTATGCCGCTGATGGCGCACGTGCCCACGCGCAAGCAGGCGGCTACCATGGCCGCGACGCTGGTCACGCCCACCTGGGCCACACCGTTGCCGATTCCCACGGTTGCGCGCTCGGATGCGCGTTTCTCCCCGGCAAAATACTGGCGGGGCGACGTCTGGCCCGCGCCGAATTACCAGGTTGTCACCGGGCTGGCTCTCTACGGCCATCACGAACTAGCCGCCCGCATTGCAGACCGCACGCTGGAAAACTCGATGAAGGTCGGCATCTCAGAGCATTACGACTCCATCAGCGGGAAGCCTTTGGGCGTTGCCGGACTAGGCATGTCTGCCAGCACGCTCACCATGGCTCTGGATGGGCTGACCAGCAGCGCTTACTCCATTCGCGTGCGCAAGCCAAAGGCCTGAGGCGCAGACTGCTGTGCGCCAGCTTTGCTGGCTGGCAGGTGATTGCGGGTTTAGATGTGAGGATGCAGGCTGGGCCAGTCGGCGCGGCGGCGCTGCTGCAAGGCCTGCACGCCTTCCTTGAAGTCCTCGGTGGAGCGTTGCAGCGCGTTGATCGCGATCGCGTCTTCGATTTCCTCATCCAGCCGCCGCCGGGAGTGCTTGGCAAGCAAGAGCTTGGTTGCCTGCATGGCCTGGGGGCTGTTCATCAGCAGCGTCTGGGCCAGAGCCCGGGCGGATTGCTGCAGTTCTTCCGGGGCCACGATCTGCGTCACCAGGCCCAGTTGCAGAGCTTCCTGCGCTTTCATCAGCCTGCCGGTAAGCAGCAGTTCGCGGGTGCGTTTTTCGCCCACCTGACGCAGCAGGAACGAAGCCGCAAGCGCCGGAACAAAGCCCACGCGCACTTCGTTGTAGCCGAACTTGGCTTCGGCCACGGCCAGCGTGAAGTCGGGGATGGTGGCCAGGGCCATGCCGCCGGCGATGGCCGGACCGTTGACGGCCGCGATCACCGGCTTGGAGAAGTCATACAGGGTGCGCAGTACATGCGCCAGGCTTTCCGAGTCGCGGCGATGCTCATCGGACGTGCGCGCGTTCAAGGTCTCCAGTTGTTCCATGTCCATGCCGGAGCAGAAGGCTGAACCGGCGCCGGTCAGGATGACCACGCCGCAGTCGCTGACCTCTGCCTCGTGCAGGGCGAGGGTCAGCTCCTCAATCAGCGCCGGACTGAGGGCGTTGCGTTTGTCCGGACGGTTGAGGGTAATGGTTTCTACCCGGTTCGCCGTTTCTGTCACGATGTGGTTGAAGCGTGTCATGGAGATCTCCTTCAGCGATCGGCCGCGAACGCAATACCTCAGCGCAGATGCCTATGTTAGCGCAGATTTCCTACTAGATTCATGTGATTCGGGTCACCTGTTACAGCCTGGAGAAGGCCGCAATTACCGTGCAGTGCCCAGGGCAACCACCCACAGCACCAGCGCGCTCACGAAGTGAAGGAAGATCAACTGCTGCAATGCAGACGACACTTTGAGGCCGCGGCTCAACGTGGATTTGGTCAGAAGGCCCTCCAGCGGGAACTGGAGAAAGATCATCAGTTGCGGCAGCGTCCGCGTCAGTTCGTCGCTCATGCCGATCTCATGCAGCCCGAGGAATTGGACAAAGGGAAACACGGCCCTCATGCCCCACGGGTCGTAGGGAGTGAGAAGGGAACGCAGCAGCGGGGCCAGGCAGCCCAGCGCAACGCCCACGGCTACCGGCCACCAGAGGGCCCAACCCTTTGCAGGCGGGTTGTGCATCTTTTTCTGTGCATCGCGGGAGGGCATGACCGGGCCGTTCACAATGCGCGCAGGGCCAGGCCGCGAAGGGGATTGCGGCGCGGGCAGGTTTGCTGTGGGTTTATGTGTGGGTTCGACTTCAGGCATGGGAGAGAGCGGCTTCCTGATCTCATCCACTTCAGCCCGCCGCAAAACCGCAGCGCCGTAGCCGGCATGTGAAGCAGGCGCGCTGGAAGGCAGCAGGGGATCGAAGCCTGACCAGTTGGGATCCATGCGGCTTATCGTAGCGTGATCTGCCATAGCACCCCGCTCACCAGACACAACTCGGCAATTGCCAGAAAATGGACAAAGAAGATGAGCCGGGCCACACCGGGAAGCGTCATGCGCTTCCTCAGGATGATTCTGGCGAGCAGGCCCTCGAGGGGGAACTGGGCGTACAACATGACCTGCGGCAACAGACGCGAGAAATCACCGCCAAACTGCATCTCCGGACGCTTGGCGATCGCGACAAAGGGGAACAGAATCCACATCCCCCATGGTTGATAGGGAGAGACCAGATCGCGCAGTTGCGGTGCGTACCAGGCGAAACCAGCGCCCACGGCGAGCGGCCATAATCTGACCAGGCTCAGCAGGAAATGCTTGTGCTGCTCCAGTTGCCGCTGCGTGCGAATCTGGCTGTGGATGGCGGCTAATTCCAAGAGCCGGAGCGAGTCGGGTGTGGCCCCGCGGCTTGGGGGAATGTACGGAGTGCAGGTAATTTTGTGGGTTGATTCCGTACATTCTTGCATGCTGTCTGACCAGTCTGTTCTCGGTATTTGGTCCCATGATTGCAGGTTCCGGCACAGACGTAACTCACACTTTAGCGAGTCGCAACTCCCACGTTTGACAGCGCCTCTTGCACTTTTGTACCGCCAGGGTAACCTTGCAGACGATCAAGGTTGCAGACGCAGCTGCCTCCAGCCTGCCGGGTCTGGTTTCCCATGCTGGTTCCTCCGGGTAACTAGCTAAAAGTTAAGAGCTAATAGCAAAAGCTGCTCTTCACAGCCCCAGCTCCGCCGCCCGTTTCTGCATCGCCACAATGCAGAACGCGATGTGCGCGTCCAGATCGACGCCCAACTCGGCCGCGCCCTGGATCACGTCTTGCCGGTTGACGCCGCGGGCAAAGGCTTTGTCTTTCAATTTTTTGCGCACGCCGCTTGCCTGCACCTCGGCGATGGCCTTGCTGGGCTTGACCAGCGCGCAGGCGGTCAGGAAGCCGGCCAGTTCGTCGCAGGCAAACAGGGATTTATCAAGATGCGTGACGCGGGGCACGCCGGAGTACTGCGCGTGGCCCAGAATGGCGGTGCGCAACTCCACTGGCCAGCCCAGCCGCTCCAACTCGCGGACGCCTACAAAGGGGTGCTCCTGGGCCGTGGGGTGGCGTTCGTAGTCGAAGTCGTGAAGCAGGGCAGTGGTCGAGTAGAGTTCGACGAGCGCCTCGCGTTCGGGTCCGATAAGTCCCAACCGGCCGGCCTCTGCCTCTCCGCAGGCGACTACGCAGGCCTCCACGGCCAGCGCGTGCTTGCGCAGGCTCTCGTTCTCGGTCCATTCGGTCAGCAGTTGCCATGCCTGCTGGCGTCCGTAGGGTGAATTGCCGGCTTCAGTCATCGATTATTTTTCTCCTGTTGCTCAATTTGGTTCGTGTTTCTTCTGGTTTTTAAGGGTATGATGGGGAAATCTTAGGGTTGACCCTAAGTTTCTACTTGACAATTATGGTTCACTTCCCCGAAAGTACCAAATATCACGGTGCAGCGATGCACCACGGAGACCATGCTCTGGCACTCCGCACACAACCGATGGCTACCACTCTAGTGAGCGTGGAAACACGCGAAGTCGTACGGTGTGAACACTGCAGGCTCATGCAGTACAGAACCAGCAACTCCCTTTGCAGGCGCTGCCACAAACCCCTCGATGTGGAGGAGCCGGTGCACTTGACGCCGCAGTTGGTGACCAGCCCGCCCGTGCCTGCTTCCGCTGAGGCCGGGGCGCAGGTTGCCCACCAGGTGCGCGAGATTCGCCGCGCGCGCCATTTGAGCCAGCGTCAGTTGGCGGGGCGGATGCAGGTGCCTCGCACCTATATCTCCAAGATTGAGAACGGCAAGGCGATTCCCACGCTGGGTTCGCTGGAGCGGCTGGCCTCGGCTCTTGAAGTCGACCTGTGCCAGCTGGTCCGCGACTCGCGCAGCCGCCGCGACGAAGAGGTGGCCTCCATACTGGGCGATCCCTTCCTGGCGGAGATTGCCGCGTTGCTGCCGCAACTGGACCCCATGCAGCGCACACTGATCTATGGCGCGGTACGCGATGCGGCCACCGGCAGGCGGCGCACCGCATAGGCGCCGAACGGCAACAGGGAACTGGGACGAGGTTCGTCTCCCGTTCCCGCGGCGTTTTGGCGGCCTCTCCGCGCGGGGATGGGTTGTGCCTGCATGGCTATGCTGCCGCAAAGCCGGATGCAATTGCGGCGCTGGGGCGCTTGTGCTAGGGTCGATGGTGCTGCATCTTCGCTCTGCGCCGGGGTGGATAATCGCCGGGCCGGGGCCATTTGTGGGCGTGCTGGATGGTTTTCCAATTCGTGTGGCCGTGCTGAATTCCAGGTGGGAATTTTGGCCGGTATCGATTGCAAACCGCAGCACTCCTTTGATCCATTCGCGGTTTTCCATCTCCCGGCGTCCCCATCCGCAGTTCAGCATGACGCCGGCCAGGAAGCCGCAAGAGCAACGTAGAGGCGAGACCCTTGCATTCAACCGGCATGTTGCGCATTGAGGACCTGACCGCCGAAGAGCGCGCCGTGTATGCGACGCTCAAGCCGGAGCGCCTGCCCGAGCACGTGGCCATCATCATGGACGGCAATGGCCGCTGGGCCGGGCAGCGGTCGCTCAAACGCTTTCTGGGCCATCAGCAGGGCGCCAAGACCGTTCAGCAGGTCACTGAGACCGCCGCGCGCATCGGGCTTCCCTGGCTCACGCTCTACGCATTTTCCCTGGAAAACAACCTGCGCCGGCCCAAGTCCGAGGTCAGCTTCCTCATGCGCCTGCTCAAGAGCTACCTGGAAAATAACGTGCAGCGCATGTTGGACAACAATGTCCGCCTGAAGTACATCGGTCGCACGCACGAACTGCCGGACGAGGTGCAGGAAAAGATGCGCTGGGCCGAGCAGGCCACGGCCCGCAACACCGGCACCACGCTCACCCTGGCGCTGAACTACGGCGGCCGCTCGGAGCTGGTGGATGCGTTTCGCGGTCTCGCTGCGGAGATGAAGCACAAGCACATCAACCCGGAACACATCACCGAGGAGGACATTCACCGCCATCTCTACACGGCGCACATGCCCGACCCGGACCTGCTGATCCGCACCTCGGGCGAGATGAGGCTCTCCAATTATTTGCTCTGGCAGGTGGCCTACACCGAGATCTTCGTTACCGAGCGCCTGTGGCCGGACTTCCGCGGCATTCATCTGCTGGAGGCTATCGCCGATTTTCAGCTTCGGGAACGCCGCTACGGCGGTCTGGGCGAGGGCTCTGGCGCGGTGGACGAAGAGGCGGAACGGGCGAAAATCGTGGCCGTCTGAGACGTATTGGCACTGCCATCCATCGCTGCAGATCCTGCCCCCCTACCCCAACGGTGTATTCTCATCCCTGAATGAAACGAGTCATAACCGCTCTCGTCCTGATTCCGCTGGTGCTGGTTCTGGTCTTTCTGGGACCGAGGTGGCAGTGGCTGTTTACGCTGGCTGTTGCCTTTGTGGCGGCGCTGGCAAGCTGGGAATTTCTGGGTTTGGCAGAGCTGGCCGGGGCTACTTCGCCGCGCACCGCAGTGCTGGCGGCGCTTCTGGTACTGTTCGCCGTCAACCTGGAATGGCCTGACAGGACGATGGCGGTCTTCGGCATTCTGTGCCTGGGACTGCTGGTCTACTGCACCTTCATGAGACCCGTTGAGCAGGTGATGACGGACGCTTCGGCGTCGATCTTCTGCCTGGTCTATATCGGATTGACGCTGATTGCCCTGTCCACCTTGCACGAACTGAGCAATGGCCCTTCGCTGGTGGCCTTTCTGTTCTGCGTGGTTTGGGCCGGAGACATTGCCGCTCTGTATGTGGGCCGCGCCTGGGGCCGGCACAAAATGGCGCCCAGGCTCAGCCCCAACAAGTCCTGGGAGGGCGCGCTGGGCTCGGTGGCAGGCAGCCTGCTGGTAACCGGAGGCCTGCTGGGTCTGGCCGCGCTGCTGCAGACGTGGAACTCGGGCGCACTTTCTTTCCCGGAGGACATCTGGTACTGGCTGGTGCTGGCAGTGGTGGTGAACATTGCGGCCCAGGTGGGCGATCTGGCCGAGTCCGCGCTGAAGCGCTCGGCGGGCGTAAAGGACTCAGGGACCCTGCTGCCGGGGCACGGCGGCGTTCTGGATCGCATCGACGCCCTGCTGCTGGCGGCTCCGGTGCTGTGGTACGCTCAGGTTATTCACCAGCAGTTTTAAGGCATTTCCGTACCTTTATCCGGTACACATCGATAGAAACGGGCTTTGAATCACACCTTGAAACGACTTGCCATTCTCGGTTCCACCGGCTCCATCGGGCAGAGCACCCTCTCCATCGTTGAGCAGTACCCCGACCGCTATCAGGTGGCCGCACTGGCCGCGGGACGCAACGTGGACGAAGCGTTTGCGCAGACTGTCCGCTGGCGTCCGCAGATGGTATCGCTGGCTACAGAAGAGCTCGCCGAAGAGTTGGCCTTGCGGCTGCGCCAGGCGGGCGTGACCGGAATTGAGACCGTGTACGGGACCGCGGGAACGGTAGCCTGCTCCACGCTGCCCGACGCGGACTTTGTGGTCTCGGCCATTGTGGGCGTGGCCGGCCTGGAGGCGACACATGCGGCCATTCTGGCCGGCAAGCCGATTGGACTGGCCAACAAGGAGTGCATGGTAGCCGCGGGCGAGATTCTTACCCGCGCCGCGCGCGAGCGCAATGTACCCATTCTGCCCATCGACAGCGAACACAATGCTGTCCACCAGTGCTTGCGGGTGGGCGCTCATGCCGAGGTAAAGACCATCTGGCTGACGGCTTCGGGCGGGCCGTTCCGGCAGCTTCCGCTTGACCAGTTCGCCGCCATTACGCCGGAGCAGGCGCTCAAGCACCCCACCTGGGTGATGGGCCGCCGCATCACCATCGACTCTGCCACCATGCTGAACAAGGGGCTGGAGATCATTGAGGCCTGCCGCCTGTTCGATGTGCCGCCGGCGCAGGTGCGGGTTACGGTGCATCCGCAGTCGACGGTTCACTCGCTGGTGGAATATGTGGACGGATCGATCCTGGCGCAGATTTCCGTCACCGACATGCGCCTGCCGATTCTGTATGCGCTGGCCTACCCGGAGCGGCCGGCTTCCACGCTGACCTTCGACCTGGCCGCGCTGCGCCACCTGGAGTTTGAGCAGCCCGATTTTGAGCGCTTTCCCTGCCTGCGGTTGGCCTATGAGGCGGCGGAGAAGGGCGGAGCCCACTGCATTGCCCTGAACGCAGCCGACGAGGTGGCCGTGGAGGCGTTCCTGGCCCGGCAAATCCCCTTTACCGGAATCCCGCGTACAATTGAGAAGGTGCTCGCATCCACTCCGGAGGCGCATCCCGCTACGATTGCGGAGGTGCTCTCCGCCGACCGGGAGGCGCGTCAAACGGCTCGTGCGCAGTTGGCATAAGCTCGTAAGGCGCTGGTCGGGAATTGCGCGCTTTGCCCAAGGAAAAACCTTACATCTATGCATGAATTTCTGGTTTCTGCCGTAGCATTTATCGTCCTCATCGGTGTGATGGTGGTGGTCCACGAGTTTGGACACTTTGCCGTCGCCAAATTCTTCAAGGTCCGCGTCGAGTCGTTTTCCGTCGGCTTTGGGCCGCGGCTGTTCGGCATCAAGTACGGCGAAACCGATTACAAGGTCTGCCTGCTTCCCCTGGGCGGCTTTGTGAAGATGACGGGCGAGACGCCGGACGTGATCACGGGCGAAGGGGACACCGCATTGGCAGGCAATGTTGCGGAGGGCCCGGGAGCGTTTACCTCGCATCCCCGCTGGCAGCGGATGCTGATTGGCGTGGCCGGCCCGGTTGCCAATTTTTTGCTGGCCTTTGTGCTGATGCTGTTTTACTTCAACTGGATCAACGAAGTCCCCAAGTACGATGTCAAGACGACGACCATCGAGTGGGTGGTTCCCGGTTCGCCGGCAGCGCAGGCTGGACTTCAGGCCGGCGACGTGATCCGCCACTTTGAAAATGTGGACAATCCCGATTGGGACCAGGTAAACCAGCGCGCGGCCCTGAACCAGAACCAGACCGTGCCGGTGACGGTGGACCGCGGCGGCCAGACTGTGTCGCTCAGCCTGCACATGCCTGCGGCCGTAAAGGGCCAGGATTTCGATGTGTCGGATGTGGGCACGATCCCGCAGTTTGTTCCCGGCCCTATCGGCATCAAGCAAATCATGCCCGGTACGCCTGCCGCGCAGGCCGGTCTGCGCGACGGCGACGCAATCCAGTCCGTGGACGGTCATCCCTTCCATACCGTGCAGGCGCTGCTGGCCTATATGCAGGCCGGGCAGGGCAAGCCGATTTCAATTGTGGTGGTGCGCAACGGCGTGGTTCTGCCCCCCATCGTGGCACATCCAGCCAAGGTGGATGCCAGCGGGTGGAAGCTGGGCTTTGCGCCGGTGCCGATTCCGTTCCGCAACCTGCGGCTCCCCCTGAATGAGGCAATGGCCAAGTCGGAGGCATTCTGCGCCGATAACTCCTTCCTCATTGTCGAGGTACTGGGCCGGATTTTCACCCACAAAGTCTCGGTTTCACAGCTCTCCGGTCCGGTGGGAATTGCCCGCATGGCCGGTGAAGCGGCAGAGACGCAAGGCTGGCTTCCCAAGTTCGGACTGGCTTCGGCGATCAGCCTCAACCTGGGCATTCTCAACCTGCTGCCTTTTCCGATTCTGGACGGCGGACTGATCTTTCTTCTGCTCATCGAGAGCGCGCTGCGCCACGACATCAGCATCATGGTGAAGGAGCGCATTTTCCAGGCGGCGTTTGTGGTGCTGATGGCCTTTTTCGCCTTCGTCATCTTCAACGACGTGACCAGGCTGCCGATTTTTACGCACTTGAAGCCGTGAGGCGGTTTTCAGAGGCTGGGCGTCGCGGAATCGGCACAGTCGGCAGTTGTTTCGCGACCTGCTGCATTGCCATCAAGCATTGGCCGTTCAGCATTTCAACAGCGTTTTTAACCGACAAAAGCCTACGAAACCCGGCAATATGTGGATAAAATAGCGTTCCACGTGGAAAACTGGACCTAAACTGTCGTAATTGTAAAGTTTGCTGCTTTTTGGAGAATCTGCAAGATGCCGGTCACGACCGAAGTCAGAGTGCGCTACGCGGAAACCGACCAGATGGGCATTGTTTACTATGCCAATTACCTGGTCTGGTTTGAAATTGGACGCGTGGAGCTGTTGCGCTCGCTGGGCCTTGCCTATAGCCAGTTGGAGACCGAGCACGAGTGCATTTTGCCGGTGGTCGAGGCCAGTTGCCGCTATCGCGCCCCGGCCCGCTACGACGATGAAATTCAGATTGAAACCCGACCCGCCCTGCTGCGCGGCCCGGTACTCAAGTTTGCCTATCAAATCTGGCGCAAAGCTACTGAGGGAGAAGAGCGGAAGCTGTTGGCCGAGGGCGAGACAGTGCACGTGGTCTGCGACGACCAGTTGAACAAGAAGCCCCTGCCGGAAAAGTACGCTGCGGCGCTGCGGGAGTTGATGGCGCGCGAGTAGAGCTTTACTTGTCTCGCGCCACCACAAAATCCGGCACCCAGAGCAGGGCGCGCTTGAACTCCGAGTCGGGCAGGGAAGCCAGAGCCTGGCGGGATTGCTCGGCGTAGCGGTCGGCAACGCTCATGGCGTACTCGACCGATCCGTTGCGAACCAGAATTTCCTGAATCTGCTCCCGGCTCACGTGCTCAAAGCTGCGGTCGTCCAGAACCCGCTGGATGGTCTGGCGGTCCTTTGCCGTTCCGTGGTCCGTAGCGTGAATCACCGCGAGCGTCGCCTTGCCTTCGCGCAGATCGCTGGCCACGGGCTTTCCCAGAACCTCTTCGGTGGCCGTCAGGTCGAGCACATCGTCGACAATCTGGAAGGCCAACCCGACAGCCCGGCCATAGGCGGCCAGGCTTGTTTCCTCGGCTTCCGTGGAGCCGGCCAGCACCGCGCCCAGCCGCATGGAGACGGCAAACAGGCAGGCGGTTTTGCGGAAAATGAGGTCGTAGTACTCGGCCTCGGAGACGGCTTTGCCCAGCTTTTGAATCTGCAGCAGCTCGCCTTCAACCATTTGCTGGGTAAGGCCGATGAGCAGGTCGAGCACGCGGAGGTTATTTTCTTCCAGGGCCACTTTGAAGGCCTGCATGTAAAGCCAGTCGCCGGCCAGAACGCATTTTTCATTGCCCCAGGTGGTGTTGGCCGAGGGGCGGCCGCGCCGCTTGTCCGCGCCGTCGATGATGTCGTCGTGAACCAGGGTTGCGGTGTGAACCATCTCCACCACCGCGCCCAGCCGGATGGCGCCCTGGCCCGCGTAGCCCAGCGCATGCGCCGAGAGCAGCAAAAGCATGGGGCGAATGCGCTTGCCGCCGCCCTCGCGCAGGTATTCGGCGATCTCGGTGATGGTGCTGACACCGGAGGCGGCGTCGCGGCCCAACTCCTGCTCGATTGCCACAAGGTCGTCCCGCAGCAGATCGAAGATTTCTCTCGCCGTCGCTATCGCCAATGTGCTCAAAGTTCTCCGGTTCGCGCGTTCAATGTTCCGTTTAATCCCAACGCCGGTGCGCGTCCTCAAGTGCGGGATGCGCCGGCGTCCTTCTGACTCTAGCTCAATTGGTGCGGTAGTTGGTAAACTGCAACTCTACGCCCAGATCCTTACCCCGCAACAAGGCAATGATCGACTGCAGCTCGTCGCGGTCCTTGCTGGATATTCTGACTGTATCGCCCTGGATGCTGGCTTGCGCCTTCTTTTTCGAGTCTTTGACCAGGCGAACGATCTCCTTGGCCTTTTCCGTGGGGATGCCCTGCTGCAGTTTAATCTTTTGGCGCACACTCTGGCCGGCGGCCTGCTCCAGTTTTTCGTAGGTCATATTTTTGAGCGAGACGCCGCGCTTGACCAGCTTATGCCCCAGGATCTCCTTGACCGCTTCCAGCTTGTACTCCCCGGCCGAGGCCAACTGAATGGCGTCGTTGCCCTCCAGAGTGATCTCCGAGTGGGAGTCTTTCAGGTCAAAGCGCTGGTGAATCTCCTTGAGCGCCTGATCGATGGCGTTGCGGACTTCCTGGATATCCACCTTGCTGACGATGTCGAACGAATTCTCCTGAGCCATTGTTTCCCTCGTTCAAAAACTGGAAAAATCTGTCGTGCGCAGTGCCTCTATCAGTTTCCCACGTCAACCCGGAATCGAAACAGCCGGTTGAAGTTTTTCGTGGTTGCGGAGGCGATTTCTTCTTCTTCAACGCCGAGCAGCCCGGCCAAAACCTGGGCCGTCTGCAAGACCCAGGCAGGCTCATTGCGCTGGCCGCGGTGGGGCGCGGGGGCAAGCCAGGGGGCGTCGGTCTCCACCAGAACCCCATCCAGGGGAAGTTTGGCGGCTACGTCGCGCAACGGCTGTGCCTTGGGATAAGTCAGGTTCCCGGCAAACGAGAGCAAAAAGCCCAGATCGAGCGAGCGCTGCGCCTGCTCCAAGGCGCCGCCGAAGCAGTGCATGATGCCACCCAGACCGGTGGGGCGCCAGTGTTCCTCCAGAATCTCAAAAAGATCGTCCCATGCGCCCGGAGTGCCCTCTGCCACGTCGCCTTTGGGACGGCAATGGATGAGGATGGGACGCTTGCGGGCGGCGGCAATCTCCAGTTGGCGAAGGAGGCCCTGGCGCTGCACGGGGTGCGGCGTGCCCTCGTGGTAATAGTCCAGGCCAATCTCGCCGCAGGCAATCACCTCCGGCTCAGACAGCAGGCAGTCCAGCTTGTCCAGCACCGCGTCGTTGGCTTCGTGGGTGTTATGCGGATAGATGCCGGCGCTGGCGTAAAGCCTGGGAATGCCGGCCCCGCTTGCAGGCAGCGCGTTGAATTGCCGGCAGATGTCGAGCGCCCGGTGCATTCCGTCCGCCTGCTCGCCAATGCCGATAGCCAGCACCGTGCCCACGCCCGCCTCCCACGCACGGCGCAGAACGGCCGCGCGGTCGTCCGCGTAGCGTTCACTGTCCAGGTGGGCATGAGAATCAATCAGCAAACGGGCCTCCGTAACTGCGCAGGGGAACGGATGCGCAATTCTGCCACGGTCAAAGCGGCAAGATCAAACAGTCTCTGGTGCGCCTACTTCAACCGCGCGCCCAGGGGAACCTCTTCAAGAAATCCAGCCAACACCGGCGCTCCGTCGGGCAAGGACGCGGCCAGCAACATGCCGTTCGACTCCAGGCCCCTCATCTTGCGCGGCGCCAGGTTGGCCACGATCACAATCTTCCGGCCGATCAGCTTTTCCGGCTCGTAGAACTGGGCAATGCCGGCCAGAATCTGCCGCTTTTCGTACCCCAGGTCCACCTCCAGGCGCAACAGCTTGTCGGCCTTGGGAACGCGCTCGGCCACCAGAATCTGCGCAACGCGCAAATCGACCTTCACGAAGTCGTCAATGGATATGTGCTGTGGCTCCTGCGCGGCCTGCGGTAGGGCAGACGGCTGCGCCGGGGCGCCTGGCGCGGGCGCGGCTACAGGCGCGGCAACATGAGTTGCAGGCGAAGCAGCCACAACGGAAGCAGGCTCAGTCGCTTTCGGTGCGGCAGCAACAGCGGCTGCAGCAGGCTTAGGTGCGGCCGGCTTTTCAGGCACAGCCGCCGCGACGGGCGCAGCAGCTTGCGCCGCGGCAGCCTGGGCCGCAGCTTCTGCCGTACCGCCCGCGGCTTCAATCACGCTCTTGCTGTTTTGGTCCTCAATATTTTGCATACGTTCGATTGCGTCCTTTTCCGCGCGGGGGAACAGCGGCGCGGGCTCGCCAAAGTGCGTCCCGGCCTTCAATCCGCCCCAGGCGATGTCTGTCAAAAACGATTTCTTTGCCGCGTCCGCGATTTCTCCCTGCCCAAGCTGCCGCCATACCTTGGCAGCCGACTCCGGCAAGATGGGATAAACCAGCGCGGTAATAATGCGGATGGATTCGGCAGCCGTGGCCAGTACACGCGCCTGCAGCAGCGCGTGGTCGGCATCGGAGCGGTCGGCTGGCTTCTTCCACGGCGCGTTGGCGGTCAGATAGCCGTCGGTTTCCGCCACCAGCAGCCACAGGCCTTTCAGCGCTTCAGAGAAGTTCATCTCGTCGAAGGCTGGGCCAAATGCGGCAAGGGTGCGGACAGCGGTTTCGCGCAGGGCGGTTTCGGCAGCCGTTTCCGCGCCGATCTCGGGCACAATGCCGCCAAAGTATTTGTGCACCATGTTGACCACGCGGCTGACCAGGTTGCCGTAGCCGTTGGCCAAGTCGCTGTTGTAGCGCTGCACGAGAGCGTCAAAGGAGAAGTTGCCGTCCTGGCCGAAGGGAATTTCGCGCAGCAGGAAGTACCGCAGCGCATCCGCACCCAGAATCTGCTGTATGGTATCGGCGCGGACAATGTTGCCGCGCGATTTGGACATCTTGCCCTGGTCGAAGAGAAGCCAGCCGTTGGCTTTCACAGATTGCGGCGGGGCAATGCCCGCGGCCATCAGGAAGGCCGGCCAGTAAACGCAATGGAAGCGGCTGATCTCCTTGCCGATCAGGTGCATGTCTGCCGGCCAGAATTTTTTGAAGCGCGCCTGCTCCGCCGGATCGTCCGAGCCGTAGCCCAGCGCGGTGATGTAGTTGGCCAACGCATCCAGCCAGACGTAGACCACGTGCTTTTCGTCTCCGGGGACGGGAATGCCCCAGGAAAAGCTGGTGCGGCTCACCGACAGGTCTTTCAAGCCGCCGCGGACAAACGAAATGACCTCGCGCCGCGTGGACTCCGGGCCCATGAATCCGGGGTTGGCCTCGTAGAACTCCAGCAGCTTGCGCTCAAAGGCCGAGAGCTTGAAGAAGTAGTTCTCCTCGCTGACGGTTTCAGTCACGCGTCCGCAGTCGGGACAGACCGTTCCCGGCGGGCCGTCGACATAGGCCTCGTCGGAGACGCAGTACTGGCCGGTATAGGAGCCTTTGTAGATGAAGCCCTTGTCGCGCAACGTGGCAAAAAGCTTCTGGACGCCGCGCTTGTGCCGCTCCTCGGTGGTGCGGATAAAGTCGTCGTAGCTCAGGTCAAGGCGATCCCACAAGCCGCGGAACTCTGCGGAGATGGCGGCAGCGAACTCGGCCGGCGTGCGTCCGGCCAGCTCGGCCGAGCGCTCGATCTTCTGGCCGTGCTCGTCGGTGCCGGTAAGGAACCATGTGTCAATGCCAAGAGCGCGTTTGCGCCGCGCGATGGCGTCACACACGATGGTTGAATAGGCATGGCCCAGGTGCGGCCGGGCGTTCACGTAGTAGATCGGCGTGGTCAGGTAATAACGGTCTGGACTGGCGGCGGAATTAGTCATGGATGGGGTATTGCGTCGATTTCAGCCCATTTGCCGGGCGGGTTCTCAAGGCAATCTCTTCACTATCTTACGGCATTGACGTTCCAAATACTCGGCCTCCCTCGCCGTTTCGCATTGCTAGCTATTTGAAGGTTGCTCGATCACCGGATGGATCAATAATCGAGCCAACGAACGATAAGTGCGGCAACGAGGCAAACGAGCACTAATATGGCCAGCTTTACAGAGACCGCCTTGAGCGGTTCAAGGTAGATTTGTGCGAGTCGCAAGAAGGGTGTCCTCTTGGGTGGAAACTCGGCACGGTGGTGCTTGGACGCGGCTCGGACGGTAGGAAGATCGACCGAAAGCGAATGAAGCGCTTCGGAAGCCTGATTAGAGAATCTCAAGAGACCGCGCAAGAGATGATCTGTGTCAATCATTTCCTGCCAATCCCGATCCGCCTCATTCACAGCATACGCAAGCGTTATCTTGGAGTCTCTATCAAGCGGTAGGTCATTGTTTTGGCTGTAGGGGATCTCTGTGCAGGGGCGGAGCGGAATTCCGAGCAGCGCACAAACATCCGTCAGTTTATCCTTCAAAGACAAGATTACGGCCGCTCGCGAATTCTCCTCCCAACTGAGCCCAAGAAGTATATGCGCTGTCGAAATTGTGGCGGCTCGTCTATGGATAGCCTCAAAGCGAGCAAAGAAGATCGCGCGTCTTGCATGCTCCGTGTACCGTTCGAACATTGGTACGCCTCTCGGCCATTGTATCGCCCGACTGAGAACCACAGAACTGCCCGTCTCCGCTCGTCCAACTGCAGACCAGGTTCATCCGCGACCCTGTTAGAATAACCATTGAAAATCAAGGATTTCTGAGGCCTATCAACGTGTATTTGGAATTGCAAAAACGGCTTGGCGCGCGCATTCGCAACATTTTGGAAGAGAAGTACAATCTGCAGCTTGAGAACATTCCGCTGGAGATTCCCCCGGACCTGAAGTTCGGCGAACTGGCCACTCCCATTGCCTTCGAGCTGGCCCGCAAGCTGCGTAAAGCGCCCAAAATCATCGCCCTGGAGATGGTGGAGGCGCTGAACGGCCTGGAGGGTTTTGCCGGGTTTGAGGTTGCCGGCGCCGGCTACATCAATGCCCGCCTCGACCGCGCTGCCGGTGCGCACAGAACCGCCGGAGCCTCGGTCGCGCCGCCGGCCAGCGGCCTGCACGTACTGGTGGAGCACACCAGCATCAATCCCAACAAGGCCGCGCACGTGGGCCATTTGCGCAATGCCATTCTGGGCGATACGTTTGTGCGCATGCTGCGCGCCGCCGGACAAAAAGTGGACGTGCAGAACTACATTGACAACACCGGCGTCCAGGTGGCCGATGTCGTGGTCGGTTTTCAGCATCTTGAAGGGCTCTCGCTCAAGGATGTGCGGCAACTGCTCGCAGACCTCCAGAGCCAGGGCCAGCGCATCGACTTCTACTGCTGGGACCTGTACGCGCGCACCTCGCAGTGGTATGAGCAGGGCAGCGAAGAAGAGAATGCCGCGCGCAAGAAGCTGCGCTATGCAACCCTGCACGAGCTGGAGCGCGGCGCTAATGAAACCTCTGAAGTAGCCGAGCTGATCTCGACGGCGGTCTTGCGCCGCCATCTTGAAACCATGCTGCGGCTCGATATCGAATACGACTTCCTGCCCCGCGAGAGCGAGATTCTGCACCTCAAGTTCTGGGAAGCGGCCTTTGAGCAGTTGAAGCAGACCGGCGTTCTCTACTTCGAGAACGAGGGCAAGAACAAGGGTTGCTGGGTGATGACGCGGCCCGGAGCCGTGACCACGGAAGGCGAGACAAACGAGGATGCCAAGGTAATCGTCCGGTCGAATGGAACAGTAACCTACGTCGGCAAAGACATCGCCTATCACTTGTGGAAGTTTGGGCTGCTGGGCAAGGATTTTGGCTACAAGCCGTTCTTCGCGTATGCCGATCGCGAGTGCTGGATCTCGACCGAACACGGCGAGGCGCAGCATCCGCAGTTTGGCGGGGCGCAGGCGATTTACAACGTCATTGACGCCCGACAGTCGGACCCGCAGGCCAACGTGATCCAGGCGCTGCGCGGAATGGGCCATACCGACCAGGCCGACCGCTACACGCATTTCAGTTATGAGATGGTTGCGCTCACGCCGCGTTGCGCGGTCGAGCTCGGCTATAACGTATCGGAAGAGGACCTCAGCCGCCCGTACATTGAAGTCAGCGGGCGCAAGGGTTTCGGCGTCAAGGCCGATGACTTGATCGACAAGCTGATCGTTGCCACGCGGGCCGAAGTGGACGCGCGCCAGACCGGCCGCGACGAGGCCGAGCGCCAGCGCATTGCCGAGCAGATCGCCATCGGCGCGCTGCGCTATTTCATGCTCAAGTTCACGCGCAATTCAGTCATCGCCTTCGACTTCAAGGACGCGCTGAGCTTTGAGGGCGAGACCGGGCCTTACATTCAATACGCCGTGGTGCGCGCCCGCAACATCTTCCGCAAGGCGGAGACAACGCCCGATGCGATTCTTGCGGAGTTTGCAAAACTGGCGGGCGTTTCAGCCTATCTTGAAGGCGAGGCTGCGGAAGATATATGGGCGCTGTGGCTGAGCGCCGCGCGGCGCACCATGGTGCTGGAGCAATCCATCACTACATCGGAGCCGGCCTATCTTGCCAAGCACGCCTTCCAGTTGGCGCAGGAATTCAATAACTTCTATCATCGCCATCACATTCTGAATGAAGATGACCCGGCGAGGAAAACTTTCCTGCTGGCGACTGCGGCTGTGGCGCTGCGGGAACTGGTGCTGGCGCTCAGTTGGCTGGGCATCGAAAGCCCGGAGGCAATGTAAAACATCAGGAGTATGTGTTCGATTCGGTCAGGATTGCCGGCAGGCGCAAAGCGGTTGCAATGAGGGCTGCCAACAGAAAGGCGGCCGAGGTGATGCAGAGCGCCGCACTGAGTCCGGCCCCCTCAGAGATATGGCCGATGAGGTAGGGCGCTACGGCGCTGAGCACGCGGCCGATGTTATAGACGAACCCCATGGCGGAGCCGCGCAGGGACGTGGGAAACAGTTCGCTGGCGATAACACTAAAGCCGCTGAAGTAGCCGGTGCCGAAAAATCCGATGAGCGGGCCGATCAGAAGCAGCATGTCAGGATTGCGCACGAAGGCATAGATCGGAACCAGCAGTGAGGCTGCCAATAGAAAGCCGATGTACGTGTACTTGCGGCTGAAGCGATCGGCAATATAACCAAAGGAAATGTAGCCCAGGAATGTACCCGCCTGCATGACGATGGTCCATTGCGAGGTCTGGGTGATGCTCAGGCCGCGCCCGCCTTCCGCAGTGGACGCGGAAAGAAAATGGGGCACCCAGGTGAAGAGTCCCCACCAGGCAAAGAGCGTGGCAGCGTTCATGGTGGCGCAGATCAACATATTTTTGCCGAATGTGCCGCGGAAGAGCTGACCGATGTGCGGCCTCGGCGTGTGCTCGCGTTGCCAAACTTCCGGTTCGCGCAGCCGTCGCTGCAGCCAGAGAGTCACCAAAGCCGGCGCAATGCCGACAAAGAAGACCGCGCGCCATCCGAAGTGCGGCATTACCAGCGCGACCACGGCAGCGCCCAGCGCGTAACCCACGGCCCACGAACTTTGCACCAGGGCCAGAGCCTTGCCCCGGTGGCGTGCAGGCCAGGTCTCGGCCACCAGGGCAGCGCCGGCGGCCCACTCACCGCCCATGCCCAGTCCTAGCAGCAAGCGGCAAATCATCAGTTGCGCGGCCGTGTGGGTCAGGCCGCACATCGCCGTAGTTATGGAATAGACCAGCATGCTGATGGTGAGGGCGCGGGTGCGGCCGAAGCGGTCGGCAAACCAGCCGAAGCCTACGCCGCCAACTGCCGCGGAGACAAGCGTCACGGACATCATGGCTCCGCTCACGGCCGCCGAGAGATGCATCTCGCGCTGAACCTGGCCAAGCACCAGCGCATAGAGCATCACGTCCATGCTGTCGAGCATCCAGCCCAGACAAGCGGCAAGCAGGGTGCGCTTCTGATTCTCTGTGGCCTCTACCAGCCAACTGAACATCCCGTTCAAGAACGCTCCTCATGTTTTAAAGTACAAGCATACGGCCACCCGGCCTTTTGCAGATTTGTAGATCCTATACAGGTGCTGTAACACTACGATACGAGAGTGAAACAACTTTGCGCGTAGCCATCGATACCGGCGGCACATTTACCGACTGCGTCTATCTTGCGGATGGACAACTGCAGGTGCTGAAGGTTTTTTCCACCCCCGCCGATCCTTCGCATGCGGTGCTTGAGGCTCTGGCGCGGATCGGGGGCCGCAGAGTTCTCGATGTGAGGCACGGCACGACCGTGGGAACCAACGCCATGCTGGAGCGAAAGGGCGCCCGCGTTGCCTTTGTTACTACCGTGGGCTTTGAAGACACCATCGCCATCGGACGCCAGACGCGCAGCAAACTCTACGACTGGTTTGCGCCTGTGCCGGTGTGCCTGGTGCCGCGCGCGTTGCGTTTCGGTGTGCCGGAGCGCGTCAGCGCCGAGGGAGAAATACTTCGCTCGCCAACGGACGAGGAGCTAGCGGCTCTGGCTGAACAGGTTCGCTGCAGCGGTGCGGAGTCGGTGGCCATCTCGCTGCTGTTCTCGTTTGCGAATCCTGAGACGGAAAAGCGCGTGGAAGCTGCCCTGCGCTGCCTGGAAATTCCCATTTCAACATCGCACCGGATTCTGCCGGAGTTCCGGGAATATGAGCGTGCGGCAACGACGGTGGTTAACGCCTATCTTGCGCCGCGGATGCAGAGTTACCTGCTGCAACTGGAAGGGCGCGTCACTGCGCAGCACGCCGGTGGACGCGTCGATGTGATGCAGTCCTCGGGCGGCATTATTCCCGCGCGGCTGGCGGCGCGGGAACCGGTGCGCACCGTACTGTCAGGGCCGGCGGGCGGCGTCATCGGCGCATGCGAAATGGCGCGTTGGGCGGGCTTTGAGCGCATCATCGGCATCGATATGGGAGGCACTTCCACCGATGTATTCCTCGCTGATGCCGCCAGGGGCGGGGTGCAGCGGACGCACGAGTCGATCGTTGCCGGAGTGCCGGTCAGCGTGCCCATGCTGGACATTCACACCGCCGGAGCGGGTGGGGGCTCGATTGCGCGCTTCGACGCCGGCGGCATGTTGCACGTAGGGCCGGAGTCAGCGGGCGCCGATCCGGGACCGATCTGTTTTGGACGCGGCAGACTGCCGACGGTGACCGATGCAAACCTGCTGCTGGGCCGGCTGGACCCGGCGAGCTTTCTCGGTGGCGGCGTTGAACTCGACATTGCACGAACCGAACAGAAGATGAACGAACTGAAGGGAACGCTGGCGACCATCGAGGAGTTCGCGGCTGGGATTCTTCGCGTCGTCGAGACGCAGATGGAGAAAGCCATTCGCGTCATCTCCGTCGAGCGCGGACACGACCCGCGCCAGTTCACGCTGGTGGCTTTTGGCGGCGGAGGCCCGCTCCATGCCTGCTCACTGGCGCGCGCGCTGCGCATTCCCACGGTGCTGGTTCCCGCCATGCCGGGCGCACTTTCTGCAGTGGGCATTCTGCTGGCAGACGCGGTGCGGGATTACTCGCGCACCGTAATGCTGCCCGGTGATGCAATCGAAAATCTCGGCTCTAACTTTGCGGAGATGGAGAAGCGCGGCGTTGCGGAGTTTACCGCCGAGGGCTTGCATGGCACGCCGCAGCGCACCCTGGACGTGCGCTATCGCCGCCAGGGCTATGAACTCAATGTTCCGTACGATGAGCAGTCTCCCGAGCGCGCCCTCGCCGCTTTTCACCAGTTGCACCAGCAGCGTTATGGATTTTGCGATGCGCAAAGGCCGGTGGAGATTGTGAACCTGCGCTTGCGCATGGTCGCGGCAGGAGAGCCGTATGTGCCTGTGCAGCACGAGGCCGTTGAGGGAGACGGCGCTGCCGCCTGCTATGCAACGCGCAATATTTATTTTGCCGGGAGTTATCTGCCGGCGCGCCTCTACCGCCGCGATGCGCTTGTGGCCGGCGATACGATTGGCGGACCCGCCATGATTACCGAATACACCGCGGCCACGGTACTGCCGCCAGGCTCGCGCGCATGCGTGGATGGATTCGGAAACCTGGTTATCGATGTGGGAGAGGAGGAGTGCGCATGAGTGTTGCCGATCCAGTCGAACTCGCGATCTTTCAATGCGCCGTCCACTCCATTGCCGAGGAGATGGGCGCGGCTCTCCGCCGCACTGCGCTCTCGCCCAACATCAAGGAGCGGCGTGACTATTCCTGCGCGGTCTTCGACGGCCAGGGACGCGTTATTGCCATGGGCGATCACATGCCGGTGCATCTCGGCTCCATGCCCATGTCTGTGCAGGCAGCGGTCGATGCCATTCAGTTTGCGCCGGGCGACCTCGCCATCCTCAACGATCCGTATGCGGGTGGAACGCATCTTCCCGATATCACCATGGTGCTCCCGGTCTTTTTGCCCGGCTCTCCCGCGGATGCCCGGCCCGCTTTTTATGTGTCCAATCGCGCGCATCACGCGGACGTGGGCGGCACATTTGCCGGATCGATGGGCCCGGCGAATGAGATTTTTCAGGAAGGCATCCGCATTCCTCCGGTGCGGATCATGCGAGGCGGAAAAGTCGATCGCGAAATGCTCGACTTGATCCTGCTCAACGTGCGCACGCCGCGCGAGCGCGAAGGCGATCTGGAAGCACAGATGGGTGCTTGCCGCGTGGGTGAGCAGCGGACGCTGCAGTTGGCGGGGAATTACGGCGAGCAGAAAATGCTGCAGCTCATCGACGAACTGATCGCCTATTCCGAGCGGCTGGTGCGCGCGGAACTGCGCACGATCCCGGCCGGGAGTTACAGCGCGGAGGACTGGCTAGACGACGACGGAGTTACCGATGTGCCGCGCAAGATTGCGGTAAGGCTTGAGTTTGACGCGGAGGCCGGGCACATACTCGTTGACTTTGCCGGCTCCTCTCCGCAGGTGGCCGGCAGCGTGAATGCAGTCCGCTCCATTACGCTCTCCGCGTGCTTTTACATGCTGCGCTGCCTTCTGGGCGAAGCTGCGCCGGCGACGGCAGGCATTCTGCGGCCTCTCACGCTTGAGGCTCCGGCAGGCAGCATCGTCAACGCGCTGCCGCCCGCCCCGGTTGCCGGCGGCAACGTGGAGACCTCGCAGCGCATTGTGGACGTGCTGCTGCGCGCGTTGGCCAAGGCGGTTCCGGCGCGTGTGCCGGCGGCCAGCGCTGGCTCCATGAGCAACCTGACCATTGGCGGCATCGATCCCCGCACCGGCGAACACTTCACGTACTACGAGACAGCTGCAGGCGGCATGGGCGCGCGTCCCGGCATCGATGGCATCGCCGGCGTGCAGACTCACATGACCAATTCGCTCAACACGCCGATCGAGGCTCTGGAATATGCCTACCCATTCCGCATGAGCCGCTATGCGTACCGGGACGGGGCGGGCGGAGGCGGGCAATTTCGCGGCGGCGATGGACTGATTCGTGAAATCGAGATGCTTACCGATGTGCAAGTGACGCTGCTTGCGGAGCGCAGGAAATTCCAGCCTTATGGATTGGAAGGCGGAGAGGAAGGCGCGCCGGGCCGCGCAGTGCTGGTCAAGTCCAACAGCGCGGAGGAGACGGAACTGCCCGGAAAATTCAGCCTGGCGTTGTCCAGGGGCGACATTCTGCGCATCGAGACTCCGGGCGGCGGCGGCTGGGGAAAGCGCTGACGCGGCGCGTATAGATTTCCGCAGCGAGTGCAGCCGGAAGGCTAATTTAAGCGCTCACCCGGGCCAGCTTGGTTACGCGGCCGCTTTCATTCCAATCGGAAACATAAATGTTGGCCTGCTGGTCGATGTAACATCCGTGCGCGGCGCCGAAAAATGCGGGAGCGATGTCTCCCGGCTGTACTTTGTAATTTGCCCACTGCGCTTTTTGCGGATTGTCGCCGAGAAACGCGACCGGCGTGTTCTCCTTGTCGAGAATCGTCACGCGCCCTTCCAATTCAGAAATCACCGCGTAATCGCCATGAAAGCTGATCTGGCATGGACGCCGCAGATGCCGGGTGACGGTGCCCACGTATTTCCCGTCAAAGTCGAAATGGCACAGACGGCGGTTTTCGCGGTCGCAAACCAGCAGCAGCGGCTGATCGTAGCGCGTATCCACGGCCAGCCCGTGACTGCAGTTGAGCAGGCCTTCAGTTGTGCCTTTGCCGGAGTAACTTGCCTTAAACTCACCGTTCTTATCAAACCGGAAGAGCCGCGAGTCCCCGTAGCCATTGGCGATGAAGATGCCTCCATCCGGCGCAGGAACCGCGGCCGTCAGCCGCCACTCGTTCGGCGTCTTGAAGCCGGCCTCGGGCGGAGCGGTAATCTTCTGCACCACTGTGCCGTCGGTCTTCATCTTGATGAACAGCCAGTTTTCCTTCTGCGTCCCTTTCTGCACGGTCGCGTACAGGTACTCCTCGCCGTTCTCCTCGGCGTAGACAATCGAGTGAACCTCGGGATACTCGTGGGCAATCGTCTTCAGCAGGGCGCCATCCGGGCTGTACACCAACACGCCCGTCTCGCTTTGCGTACTCACATACACATGGCCTGAGTTGTCGGTCGCAATGCCGCCGTGCGTCCCGCCAAAGGCTGTTCCCGCAGGCAACCAACCCCATCCTTCAACCACCCGGTACGTCCACTCGCCATTGCCGGTTTCCATTGCCGCTCCTCCTGAGTTGCATTTGGCCGCGTCCGCCTCAGCGTGCGCGCCCGTCAGAGCCGCCATCGCAGTTACGACCGCAGCGGTAAAAAAACTCCGCCTGTCAATGGTTCCAAACAGGGATCGATCCGGTGTTTGTTTCATGGCATATTCCTCGCGACGGTTGGCGCCGGTTCCGCAGGCGGCGCAGGCCGCGCCGGCGTGTTGTAGAGATAGATGTGGTGCAGGTTCTTCATGGCTCCAAGCGGCGCCGCGGATGCCTCCGTGACCTTGGTCCCGCTCAGATTCAGATACGTCAATTGCGTCAGCGGAGCCAGTTTCGCAAGCCCGTCGCCGCTAACTCCCGTGCCCTCCAGGTGAAGCGCGCGCAGGTGCGTGAACCTGGCCAGCGTATCGAAGCTCGCATTGGTCACCGCTGTGCGTCCCAGATCGGCTTCCACGATATAAGGCGCAAACTTTTGGAACTGTGCAAGCTGCGCGTCGCCAAAGCTCCCTGGAATATCCTCGGTGTTCAAAGTCAATCCGTCCGCAGGATTCCGGGAGACCTGCAGCAGTTTTGCGCCCTGCCCCTGTTGCATCTGGCGAATCTCCGGAATAAGCGCGCTATAGTCTCCTACAGGCTGCAGCGGCAAATCCTTCGGCCCCTCAATCGAGACTCCCGCCAGCGTTGTAGCCGAGGGCGATGCGCCCTGTTGAACCCACGCCCTGATCCACGCAATCTCTTCCGGCCTCAGCGGCGGCTTGCCTTCAGCGGGCATGAACTGCTTGTGGTCAGACGGAAGCGTCACCCGCTCCAGCAGCAAGCTGGCATCCGGCTTGCCTACAACAATGACCGCTCCGCTCTTGCCGCCCTTCATCAACTGGTCATAGGAATCCAGGCGAAGGCCGCCCTTCGTTTTGCTCTGGCCGTGACACGATACACAGTTGGTGTCGAGAATCGGATCGATGTGCTTTGCATAAAACGAGCCGGCGCCCGGCGTGCTGCTTAACAGCATGACGTGCTTGAGCGGCGAGGGCATGTATGCGGTCAGGTAGTTGCTGCCGTGCGTCAATGAGCCGCCTTCATGCGCCGCCCACAGCAGCACCAGCAACATGCCGGTCAGCAGCGCCGGATAGACTCTCTGCACGCTACCAGACGACCACCACGGCCTCGCCAGCGCGCACACCATCACACTGATGGTCAGCGCGATGCCGCCCCACATGTGGCGCGTGACGCCGCTTCCCGTGTCTCCGCTGCCGTAAGCCAGCAGGTAGCCCAGCGCCAGAGTGCCGAGACAACTGAAGAAGCTTAGCCCCAGCACAAATCCCGCGGCCTCGCGCAGAGCCGGTCTGAATCTGCCCGCAAGCTCCAGCACGGGAACCAGCACGATCAAGCCGATGGGAATGTGCACCGCCAGTGGATGGAAGCGCCCCAGGAATTGCTGCCAGTCCGCATGTTGCGTTCCGTTCAGATTGAAGAGCCAGGGCAGCAGCACCAGTGCCAGGCTCAGCCCCAGCGAGGCGGTCCATACGCGCCGGATCGCACGGCTCCTGGGAAGCAATTTGCCGGCAAGCACAAGCAGGTCTTGATAGGTTTTCACGCGAGCAATCCGGGCACCACGCTTGCAGGCACCGGGCCAGTCAGTTTCTGGTCCAGTCCCTGGAATTTGTAAGTCAGTTTGTTATGGTCGATGCCTAGGCAGTGCAATAGTGTCGCATTGAAATCCCGCACCGTCACAGGATCCTTCACCACGTTATAGCTGTACTCATCCGTCTCGCCGTACGTGATGCCCGGCCGCACGCCCCCGCCCGCCATCCAAGTTGTGTAACAGCGTGGATGGTGATCGCGGCCGTAGTTGTCCTTCGTCAACCCGCCCTGGCTGTAGACTGTGCGCCCGAACTCACCCGCCCAGACGACCAGCGTGTCATCCAGCAATCCGCGCTGCTTCAAGTCGGTCACCAGCGCATAACATGCGCGGTCTGTCTCCTGGCAAAGCATGGGCAGCAGGCCGGTCACATTGCCGTGCACGTCCCATCCGCGCTTGTATACCTGCGTGAACCGGACGCCGCGTTCCGCCATGCGGCGCGCCATCAGGCAGTTATATGCGAACGTGCCCGGCTGCTTCGCGTCCGGCCCGTAGAGATCCCATGTGGACTGCGGCTCCTTGCTCATGTCCGCCAACTCCGGCACCGACGTCTGCATCCGGTAGGCCATTTCGTACTGCGCAATCCGCGCATTCGTCTCCGGATCGCCCAGCTCTTCAAACGTCTGGTGATTGATGGTATTCACTGCATCGAGCATCTTGCGGCGCACGTTGCGGTCCACTCCATTGGGATCGCTCAGGTAGAGCACCATGTCGCCCGATGAGCGCAGGCCCACGCCCGCGTACTCCGACGAAAGAAACCCGCTGCTCCACAGGCGCGAAGAGACCGGCTGGTTATTTTCCTTCTCGTTCAATTTGGTTTGCAGCACCATGAACGTAGGAAGATTGTCGTTCATGCTGCCCAGTCCATACGCCAGCCACGAGCCCAGGCACGGCTTGCCTGCGTTCATGTTGCCGGTATTCATCAGCATGATCGCCGGCTCGTGATTGATGGCCTCCGTGTTGGTTGACTTGATAATCGCCAGTTCATCGGCGAGGCGCCCGGTATACGGCAGCAGATCGCTCACCCACGCGCCCGATTGGCCATAGCGCTTGAACGCCCAGTGCGAAGGCGCAATAGGAAACCGCGCCTGCCCCGATGTCATTCCCGTCAACTGCTGCGCGCCCCGCACCGATTCCGGAATGTCCTTGTCGTAGAGCGCCGCAAGATTCGGCTTGTAATCCAGCAGGTCAATCTGCGGCGGCCCGCCTGACATGAACAGGTAGATGGAGCGCTTGGCCTTGGGCGCAAAATGCGGCAGCTTCAACTCTGGCTCCGCTGCAGCCCCGGACTGCTTGCCGGCGTCTGCGGCATGGGCATCGCCTGTGAGCCAGCGGTCGCCCAGCAGGCTGGCAAGAGCGGCCCACCCCAGCACCTTGCCGGTTCGTCCCAGAAAGCGGCGGCGCGTCTCCAGCGCGGCCCACTCCTGCTTCAAACCCGCGGGGATGGGAAGGTCCATCACGGTGGGGCCGTGCTCGGTATCGGTACAAAGCGGGTGCTGCTTCATGCAACCTCCATCCACTATTTCGTCACTGTCTCATCCAGGTTCAGCATCTCGCTCGCCACCATGGTCCACGCCGCCAACTCGGGCGCGGAAATCGACGGATCGGCGGTCTTTTCGCCCACTGCAATCAGGTCGTGCGCGGCTTTCGGATTTTCAGCGTAATGCTTCTCCATTTGCGACAGCGAGCCCGCGAGTACAGCAGCCATCTGCGGCGGCGGATCGCGCGACAGCAGGATGTTGCTCATTAGTTTGATGCGCTGCTCCGGCTGCTTGCCGCCTTCTTCGATCACCCTTTGCGCCAGCGCGCGCGCAGCCTCAACCCACTGCACATCGTTCATGGTCACCAGCGCCTGCAGGGGGGTGTCCGTCCGCTGCCGCCGCGTGCACACCACATCGCGCATCGGTGCGTCGAAGGCATCCATGTCCGGCATCAGCGCCATGCGTTTCCAGTAGGTGTACATGCTGCGCCGGTAGAGCGCGTCCTTGTGCTCCTGCACATAGTTCAGCGTGTCGCTGCCGCCAATGCCAACCTGCTCCCACACATTCGCGGGCTGATAGGGCTTCACGCTGGGCCCGCCAATCTTTGGCGTCAGCAAGCCGCCCGATTGCAGCGCGACATCCCGCAGCATCTCGGCATCCATGCGGAAACGCGGCCCATGCGCCAGCAGCAGGTTCTTCGGGTCCTTCGCTATTTGATCGGGCGTTGACTGCGAACTCTGCCGGTACGCCGCGGACATCACCATCAGCTTGTACATGTGCTTGACGTTCCATCCGCTCTCGCGGAACTCGACAGCCAGCCAGTCCAGTAGTTCGGGATGCGACGGGCGTTGACCCATGATTCCGAAATCTTCAGTGGTCTCCACCAGCCCGGTTCCAAACAGCTCGTACCACATCCGATTCACGGTCACCCGCGCTGTGAGCGGATTATCGGGGCTTACCGTCCACCTGGCCAGCGCCAGCCGGTTGTGCGGCATTCCCGCCGGCAAAGGCGGCAGATAGTGCGGCGTGTTGGCTTCCACTCTATCCGTCCGCGCCGAATACACGCCCCGCGTCAGCACATGCGCATAGGCGATCGACGGCCTCTCCCACGCCACCAGCGTCAGGTCGCCGCCCTCGGATAGTTTGTCCAACTGCGCATCCAACTGGTCAATCTGGTTTTGGATCGCCTTTGCGGATTTCTCGACATTGTTGAAGTAGAAATCGCTCACTGCGTGCCATTGATCCTCATTCCATTGGCCAACCGGTATGGCGGTTAACTCTGCAACATAGTCCTCAAAGGGAAGCCGTTTGACTTCCTCCGGCGCCAGCGAGCGCGCATACAGGCGAATATCCTGATAGCGCGTTTCCTGCGCGGGCGTCGCGTCCGGATATCTCCATCCCAACTGCATGGGCGCCTGCGTCCGTATCGTCGACCGGTTCAGCGTATCGGCGACAATCTTCGTTTTGGCCGGCACTCCATTGATGTAGATCTTCACGCCGGACGCCCGGCCCGATCCGTCGTAGGTATAGAACACGTGCTTCCATTTGCCATCCACCTGGAGCGCATCGACGGTCGAGACTTTGATCGCGACACGAGGCGTTGTGTCCGCCGCCATTGCGGGCTCCGGCTTCTTCTGGTCCGCGGGCTTGGCCGCTGTCTTCTTCGGCTCAGGCTTCTTCGGCGGCTTGTTGGGCGCCAGGTTCTTTGCCGTTAAATGCTCCGGTGTTGGAAAGTCGAAGGTCTCCTTCGTGGGGTCCGGTTTCCTGGTCTTTGCGTTCTTTGGGGGCGGCTGCTCCTTGGGAACCTGGTTGACGAGATCGACGCTGATCGTGCCTTTCTCAACCGATAAATCCCAGCCCCGGTAGTGCTGCTTCGTGTCCATCTTCGACAGCAGGGCGCCTGAGTCGCTGCCGACGGAAAAATTTGGAGCGGAGCGCAGCATGAACCATCCGCCCGAAGAAAATGCCTGGTTCCATTCCGTGTCGCCCGTCTGTCCCAGCATGACGCGCGTGCTGGTTTCCATGCGGAAATCAGGCCACAGCCAGGTTGTCTCGCCCCATTGCGGCTTGGATTTGCCGATAGGGAAGCTGGCCGGCTGCGCGTGCGGCGCGCTGTTCTTCAGCACCTCGCCTCCGCCTTCATCCAGGCGCAGACGCAGCAGGAGCTGATTCACTGAGACGGGCTGCGCGGGACTCTGCCGCGATTGCAGCCACTGCTCTACCTGCGCACGCTCTTGCAATCGCATGGTGCGCAGTTGGGCGGCAAGCTCGGACCGCCTGGCGAAGATGCGGTTATACGCTTCCTGATTCTGCGGCCGGGGAATGCGCGCCAGGGGCGCCCAGACCGGCCTGTCGTCATTGAAGGGCTTCTCGTTGATGTTGTTGAAGAACGCGCTCAGCGCGTAAAAATCCTTCTGCGTGGTCGGATCGTACTTGTGATCATGACAGACGGCGCAGCCCACGGTAAGGCCCATGAAGGTGGCGCCGTAGGCCTCGGTGCGCTCGCGCGCAATGTTCGCGCGCAGTTCTTCCGGAATCGTTCCGCCTTCGTTGCTGCTCACGCCCAGGCGCACGTAGCCGCTGGCGATCAGGGGATCGAGATTCTTTGCCGGCAGCAGGTCTCCGGCAATCTGCTCCATGGCAAATTGATCGAACGGCTTGTTGCCGTTGAACGACCGGATCAGGTAGTCGCGGTAGGGCCAGATATCGCGGCTGTTGTCGTAATGCAGCCCGTACGTGTCGGCATAGCGCGCGTAATCCAGCCAGTAGCGCGTCCGCTCTTCGCCATAACTCGGCTTGGCAAGCAGGCGGTCCACCAGGCGCTCATAGGCCTGCGGCGACTTGTCGTGGACAAACGCGCTTACCTCGGCGGGCGTGGGCAGCAAGCCGGTCAGGTCCAGCGTCACCCGGCGAATCAACGTCTGCTTGTCCGCTTCAGGCGAGGGATGCAGCCCTTCCTTCTTCAGACGCGCCAAAATGAACGCGTCGATCGGCGTCTTTGCCCAACCATCATTCCCGGCCGCAACCGGCGGCTGCGTTTTGACCGGCTTGTCGAAGGCCCAGTGCGGCCGGTAGACCGCGCCCTCCTTCACCCACTCCCGGAGAATTGCAATCTCCTCCGGCTTCATGGGCCTGGCTTCGCCTTGCGGCGACTGCGGCATCAGGTGGTGTGGGTCTCTGGACTCGATGCGCTTGATTAGTTCGCTCTTTTCCGGATGCCCCGGAACAATCGCATCGGGGTGCCCTGGCCGCTTCTTGAATGCCGACTCTTCGAGGTCGAGCCGCAGCCCGCCCTTGCGCATCTCCGGGTCAGGCCCGTGGCAACTGAAGCAGTTGCTCGCCAGAATGGGCTGCACATCCTGGTTGAAATCAAGATGCTGCGCGGTTGCCACCCGCGCCTGGTTCTTGTGGCAGCCCGCCTCGGTTCCCAGCAGCGCTGCGGCCACAAGAAGCGTAAGCGCCGAGGCAAGCAAGGCGGGTTTGAGTCGAGCGGACTTACCGGGAGTCAATTGGATCCACTCCTTCTCCCGGCTCCGCCGCCGGTCAGCGACAGGCGTGCCAGAGCCGATTTCTCACTGTCGGCATATCAAGAGTTTGAGGTTCTACGGTGGTGCAGATCAGCCGGCCTTGGCGCAGGGGAAGCCCGGTTCTGTTGCGATTTCCGCCGTTGACTAGCATGGCACTCTGCGATCACCTTTGTCCAGAGAGTTTTACGGCCGGGTTTTGTCCCTGATTGACACCGCCCGGCGGCCCGCATACCCTTGGTCCCGACCTATAATGGAGGGCGGATGCGGTCCGCTGCTTGCCGGTTTGTCTGTATCCAGCCCTTCCAAATCCGGAGACATTTTATGCGTGCTTTCGTTCGTACCCTGGCAGGTTGCCTGCTTGCATCTTTCGCGGTTGTTTCGCCTGCCGCCCTGGCTCAATCGGTCAGGCCGCTGCCCTATCTGGACCCTTCGCTGCCCCGCGAGCAGCGCGCCGCCGACCTGGTTGCGCGTATGACCCTGGAGGAGAAGGTCTCCGAGATAATGAACAGCTCGAAGGCGATTCCGCGGCTCGGCGTGCCGGCTTACGACTGGTGGAACGAGGGCCTGCACGGCGTGGCGCGCTCCGGCTATGCCACCATGTTTCCGCAGGCCATCGGCATGGCCGCCACCTGGGACGCTCCGCTCATCAAGGATCTGGCCACGGTCATCTCCACCGAAGCGCGCGCCAAGAACAATGAAGCCCTGCGCCACGACAATCACGCCATCTACTACGGCCTCACCTTCTGGTCGCCGAACATCAACATCTTTCGCGATCCGCGCTGGGGACGCGGCCAGGAGACCTACGGCGAAGACCCGTTCCTGACCTCGCAAATCGGAGTGAATTTTGTTGAAGGCATGCAGGGCAGAGATTCCAACTACTACCGCGTGATTGCCACCCCCAAGCACTTTGCCGTGCACTCCGGCCCGGAGAGCGATCGCCACCGCTTCAACGTCGAGCCCACGCCGCATGACCTGTGGGACACGTACATGCCGGCCTTCCGCGCCACCATCGTCGATGCCAAGGCCGACTCCATCATGTGCGCGTATAACGCCATCGAGGGCCAGCCCGCCTGCGGTTCCGATCTGCTCATGCAGACCATCCTGCGCGGCTACTGGAATTTTCAGGGCTACGTCACCTCCGACTGCGGCGCCGTCGACGATTTCTGGCGTCCCAACGCGCATCACACTTCTCCCGATCGCGCCCATGCCTCCGCCGACGCGCTGCTCCACGGCACAGACACCGAGTGCGGCCAGGACTACCGCACGCTTGGCGATGCGGTCAAGCAGGGGCTCCTCAGCGAGGCGGACATCGATGTTTCGCTGCGCCGGCTCTTTGTGGCGCGCATGAAGCTCGGCCTCTTCGATCCGCCCAGCATGGTGCCTTACACCTCCATTCCCTTCAGCAACGTGAACTCGCCCGCCCACCAGGCGCTGGCGCTTGAAGTGGCAGACAAGGCCATGGTGCTGCTGAAAAACGACGGCATTCTTCCTCTGAAAGCGGCAAAGTACAAGACCATCGCGGTGATTGGACCGAACGCCGCCTCGCTGGCCGCCATAGAGGGCAACTACAACGGAATTCCGCGCGATCCCGAGATGCCCGTCGATGCCATCGCGGCTGCGTTTCCCGGAGCCCGCGTGGTGTATGAGCAGGGCTCGCCGTATGCGGACGGCCTGACGCTGCCCGCGCCGCGCACCTTGTTCCATCCCGCGGCGGACGCAAAGAAAGAAGGCCTGAAGGCCGAATATTTTGCCGGCAACAGCTTCGCGGGCAAGCCGGCGATTGCGCGCGTTGACCCGCAGCTCGACTTCGACTGGACCTCGGTCAGCCCCTTGCCTGGCAACGCGACGGATGGATTTTCGGTGCGCTGGACCGGCGTAATTGTGCCGCCCGCGCCGGGCAAGTACGACTTCACGCTGCGCGTCGGACGCTGCCGCATGTGCGGCGGCCAGGACCGCGTCTCGGTCGTCGTTGACGGCAAGGAAGTAGTGTCGCAAGTCAATGCATCGACGCCTGCGGGTCAGGGAGTTGCCCGCGTCAACGGAACCACCGGCATGCCCGATGTGCCGCACCCCACCGGACCGCCGCAGTTCTCGCTCAACTTTGCGGATACCCGGCCCCAGACCGTCAAAATTGAAATGACGCGCTCATCTTCCAGCATGGGCGGCGGCATTACGCTGGACTGGCAGCCCCCCGCGGACGTGCTTTTGCAGCAAGCTGTCGAAGCCGCGAAGAACGCTGACCTTGTTGTCGCCATGGTGGGCCTCTCGCCGCTGCTTGAGGGCGAAGAGATGCCGGTCCATGTCGAAGGATTTTCCGGCGGCGACCGCACCGACATCAAGCTGCCCGCAGCGCAGGAGAAAATGTTGACGCAGGTCGCCTCCACTGGCAAGCCGCTGGTCGTGGTTCTGCTCAACGGCTCCGCGCTCGCCGTGAACTGGGCCGGGCAGCACGCCAACGCGATTCTCGATGCGTGGTATCCGGGCGAGGCCGGCGGCAAGGCCATTGCCCGCACGCTGTCAGGCGCAAACAATCCCGGTGGACGGCTTCCCGTCACCTTTTATGCGTCGCTCGACGAGTTGCCGCCCTTCACTGAATACGCGATGCAGAACCGCACCTACCGCTACTTCAAGGGCAAGCCGCTTTACGGTTTCGGCTACGGGCTCAGCTACACGAAGTTCAGTTATGCGCATCTGAAGCTGTCCAGTGAGACCGTGAACGCGGGCGACACGCTCACCGTCGTGGCCGACGTCACCAACACCGGCAAACTGGCGGGCGATGAAGTGGCCGAGCTTTACCTGATGGCGCCGCACGACGGCAACGGAGGCCTCTCGCCCAACCTGCAACTGGAAGGCTTTACGCGCATTCATTTGCTGCCGGGGCAAACCCGGCAGGTCACCTTCAAACTAAGTCCGCGCCAGCTCTCTGAAGTCGATGCGCTGGGCGTGCGCTCCGTGCAGCCGGGCAAGTATTTGCTTTCCGTTGGCGGCTCGCAACCCAAGGATGCGCTGGCTCCCACGCCCGCACAGACCACGGGCTTTACCATCGTCGGCACACAGGAGTTGCCGCACTGAGACGGCTTGGGAGATACATCGGCAACTTGACGCAGATAAGCCGCGCACAGAAAGGCAGGATGGAAATCCAGGTTTATGCCTAACATCAGCCGCCGCACGTTACTGCAAGAGACCGCGTTTTCAGTGGCTGGATTGTCTCTGGGCAGGGCCGCTGTTCCCAGCACTCTGACCTTCGTCAAGGATGGCAGATCGAGATACTCGATTGTGATCGCGCCGGACGCATCGCCCTCAGAGCAGCGCGGCGCGAGCGAGTTGCAGAGGTTCGTCGAGGAGATGTCCGGAGCGCGCCTGCCGATTACGACAGACCCCGCGCAAGCTGGAGAACATGCCGTGCTGGTGGGGCAAAGCGCCGCCGTGCAGCAACTTCATTTGGGAATCGACTTCGACAGTCTCGGCGCCGAGGGATTCGTGCTGAAGACGGTTGGCACTCGCCTGGTCATTGCCGGCGGACGCGAGCGCGGCACCATGTACGGCGTCTACGGCTTTCTTCAGAGGCTCGGCTGCCGCTGGTTCTCTGCAAGCGTGAGCCGCATTCCCAGGATGCGCACCTTGCGCGTTGAGGCTCTGGATGAAACCGAGAAGCCGGCCTTCGAGTACCGCGAGGTTTATTTCCACGAGGCCTTCGACAAGGATTGGTCGGCGCGCAACCGGTTGAACGGCATGAGCGCGAATCTGGACGCATCCACCGGGGGAAAGATCGTCTACCATCCCTTCGTTCACACCTTTGCGCAGCTAGTGCCCGCGAGCAAATATTTCAAGGACCGCCCGGAATATTTTTCGCTTGTGGATGGCTCGCGGCGCGGCACCGTGGACCACGGCCAGCTCTGCCTGACCAACCCCGATGTGCTCCGGATCAGCATTGAAACCGTGCGCGGCTGGATCAAGGACTTTCCGGAAGCCACCATTTTTTCCGTCTCGCAAAACGACACGGTGGGCTGGTGCGAATGTGACAACTGCCGGCGCGCGGAAGAGGAGGAGGGTGGCGCGCACTCCGGTCCGCTGCTGCGCTTTGTGAACGCTGTTGCGGAGGCGATTGAGCCGGAGCATCCTGAGAAGCTGATTGACACGCTGGCCTACTGGTACACCGAGGTTCCTCCGGCCAAGGCGCGGCCGCGGAAGAACGTGCGCATACGGCTCTGCCCCATCGGCGCATGTGAGGCGCATCCCTACGGTCAGTGCGGCTACGACACGTATTTCCTCAAGCACCTGCGCGCCTGGTCTGAGATTACGCACCAGCTTTATATCTGGCACTACAACACGAATTTTTCCAGTTTTCTGCAGCCCATGCCGGACTTCGACCAGTTGGCATCGAGCATTCCCATGTATGCGCGGCATGGCGTGGTGGGCATGTTCATGGAGGGAGCGCATGCGCCGGGAGCGTCGGACGCCGAACTCCGCTCCTACGTGATGGCGAAGTTGCTGTGGGACACCAAGGCGGACGTGCGGCAGGCCATCGACGAATTTCATGCGGCGTATTACGGCCAGGGCGCACGGCCCATGCGCGCGTATTTCGACTTGCTCCAGCGGCAGGCGCGGCCCAGCCCGCGCGGCGAGGGGCACCATGCCTGGGTCTTCGACCGGGCCGATGCGCCTTATCTGAATGACGAATTTCTGGCCCAGGCCACAAAGCTGTTCCAGCAGGCAGAGAGCGCAACGGGCAGCGGACCGGCGCATGAGAACGTACGCAAGGCACGGCTTTCCATCGATTATCTGCACCTGATCCGCGCAAAGGTTTTCACGGTTCAAGCGGAGTGGTACCAGCCCGTCGATCTTGAGGGACTCAAGAAGAGATGGAGTGAGTTTGTCGCGGACGCCCGCACGCTCGGCATCACCAACCTGAGAGAGGGCCGGCCACTGTCTGAAGATGAGCAGACATTTGCGAAGTACATGCGGCCCTATCGCGTGATTACGCTTGAGGACGAATCGCTGCGCGTGGACGTGGCGCCGGAACTCGGGGCGCGCGCAGTGCGCATGATCGACAAGCGCAGCGGCAAGGACCTGCTGCAGCCGCAGAATCCGGGTGCGGTGTACTATCCGGACCTCGGTGGAGTAAGGATTGAGGCGCAGTCGGATTACGTGTCGGCTCCGGCATGGAAGGTGGAATGGAAAACCGGCGCGCACACGACCGGCGAGGCCAGCTTCACGGGCACATGTGAAAACGGCATGGAGATGGAGCGCACACTGCGTCTCGACGGGGCAGTGTTTGAGACAACGACAACGCTCCGGAATGCAAGCGGAACCGCGGCGATGGCGCTGCTGCAATCGCGTATCGACGCCGAGGCGGCTGACATCGGCAAGGCTGTCGTGTCGTTCCGCAGTCAGGCGTCTGCCCCCGTAAACAGGTTGGTGATTCAGCCGGAGCTTGAGCCGAGCGGCAGCCAAAACTACTTTGAGGGCGAGCAGCCCGATGGCGAGTGGCGCCTGGCAGGAGCTTCAGGAGAAGCGACGCTAGCGAATCGCTTCGCAAAGGAACAGGTGGCGCGTTGCCAGTTGAATTGGAGCGCCAAGAGCGAAAATCGGGTGAGCCTGTCTGTGATGTCTGCGCGAAAGATGCTCCAGCCTGGCGAGAGCATCACGCTGGAAAGCAGTTATGGCGTTGTGTAACCAGGGCACGAACTCCCGCTGACGGCTTGCCGTCATTCGCCTGCTGACCAATGCGGCAGGTCCATCAAAACCGAGTGCGGCTTCGATTTCTTACGTCGCTGGGCTTGGACGCTTTCTATAATGGGAATCACTTACCCTTCAATTTGAGGAGTCTACCTTGTCCCGCAATCCTTCCATGCTTTGCCGCTCGCTGCTTGCGATTGCCGCGTTTTCGGCCGTGATTTCATGCGCCTTTGCCCAAGCCGCCGCTCCTGCGCCTCCGCCCACGGTCTACGTCAAGGCCGGACATCTATTCGACGCCACCAGCGATCAGCTCCGCGACAATGTAGTCCTTGTGGTCGAGGGCGAACGCATCGCCAAAGTCGCGCCCGCAGCCCAGGTGACCATCCCTGCCGGCGCCACGGTTGTCGATCTCTCTCAGGATTGGGTGTTGCCGGGCCTCATCGATTGCCACACTCATCTTGAGGCCCGCGCCGACAAATACGACCCCATCAACGAGGTAAAAGACACTCCCTTTCAAGGCGGCTTTAACGGCGTGGTCAACGCCAACAAGACCCTTCAGGCCGGCTTTACCGGCGTGCGCGATGTGGGCTCAGGGCCCTTCTTCGCAGTGGATCTGCGCCGCGCCATCGATTCGGGATACATCCCCGGCCCCCGCGTGGTTGCCAGCGGACCAGGAATCTCCATCACTGGCGGCCACGGTGACATGAACGGTTTTGCGCCGGGGGTTGAGAACATGATGTTTCCGGCCGAGCGCGATTATGCCATTGCCGACGGCCCGGAGCAGGTGCGTCACGTGGTCCGCGAGCAGATCAAGTTTGGCGTCGACGTCATCAAGATTCTGGCCACCGGCGGCGTGCTCTCGCAGGGCGACAAGCCGGGCGCCGAGCAGTTGACCTATGAAGAGATGAAGATGGCCGCGGACGAGGCTCATCGCGCCGGTCGCAAGGTGGCCGCCCACGCTCACGGCGCTGAAGGCATCAAAGACGCGGTCCGCGCCGGCATCGATTCCATTGAGCACGGCAGCCTCATCGATCAGGAGGGCATTGACCTGATGAAGGCCCACGGCACCTACCTGGTGGCCGACATCTACAACGACGATTACATCCTCGGCAAGGCCATCGAGTTCGGCCTGCCCAAGGAAAATGTAGACAAGGAAAAGATGGTGGGCCGGCTGCAGCGCGAGAACTTTGCCAAGGCCGTGGCCGCAGGGGTCAAGATCGCCTTTGGCACCGACGCCGGCGTGTATCCCCACGGAGACAACGCCAAGCAGTTCCACTACATGGTCAAGTTCGGCATGACTCCCGCCGGGGCCATTCGCGCCGCCACGTCCTCGGCCGCAGACCTCATCGACCGCTCAAAAGACGAGGGCACTCTAGAAGCCGGCAAGTACGCCGACCTGATCGCAGTGACCGCCAATCCGCTGGACCGCATCGAGGTGCTGGAGCACGTTTCCTTCGTCATGAAGGGCGGCAAGGTGTACAAGGACGAACTGGGCGCGGCCCAAGCTGTCCGCTAGAGGATTGCGCCGGTTCACTCCTGCGTGGACGGCGGTCTGGCTGACAGGCAAGGGAAGGGAGGCTGATTCATGAACGGAACTCGCACTAAGGTTGTCGCATTGAACGGCAGCGCCAGAAAAGGTGGAAACACTTCCATCCTGCTGCGCTACGTTCTCAAGGAACTGGAAAACGAAGGCATTGAAACAGAGCTTATTGAACTGAGCGGGGCCAGAATTCACGGCTGTCTTTCGTGCCGCAAGTGCTCGACGAAAAAGGACCACCGCTGCTCGCAAACCGGCGATATGGGCAATGCCTTGATTGAGAAGATGGAACAGGCGGACGGCATTCTGCTCGGCTCGCCCACCTATGTTGCCGACATATCGCCCGAGATCAAAGCCCTGATGGACCGCGCCTGCCTGGTTTCAAAGGCCAACGGCGGCATGTTCCGCCGCAAGGTGGGCGCTGCGGTAGTGGCCGTGCGCCGTGCAGGCGCCATCCATGCCTTCGATGCCTTGAACCACTTCTTCCTGATCAGTGAAATGATCGTGCCCGGTTCGTCATATTGGAACATCGGCATCGGCCGCGAGATTGGCGACGTGGAGAAGGATGAGGAGGGCATCCAGACCATGAAAACGCTCGGGCAAAACATGGCGTGGCTGCTCAAGAAGATCAAGGCCTGAACACAATAGAGAGACCGGCCCGGATGCTCTTGCTTTTCAAGATCGACAGGATTCCAATTCCGTCCTGGTGGAAACACATCTACAGCCCGTACCTGCACGCAGTGCGACTGCCGTAAGAACGGCTCTGGCGCTGATCGGATTCAGCGCGGTCATCGGACAGATCGTTCTTACGCGGGAGTTGATTGTCGTTTTCAACGGCAATGAGATGTCGCTGGGCATCGTGTTGGCTGTCTGGCTGTTCTGGACCGCTGCCGGCAGCAGCATGAGTAGTGTTCTGGCGCTGGGCGGAAGCCATGCACGCCGGATGGCCGCCGCGCTCGAATGCCTGCTTGCAGTCAGCCTGCTGCCGACCCTGTGGGCATTGCGCGCTTCCAGGGCCATGCTTGAGACCGTACCGGGAGAGCTGGTTGGGCCGGTACCGATGCTCCTCACCTCTCTTGCATGTTTGAGCCTGTTTTGTGCCATCTCAGGGGCGCTCTTCGTGGTTGCGGCCCGGCTGTACCAGCAGGAATGCGCCGTCTCTTCCCGCCTTGCCGCCAGTTCGGCCTACTTGCTTGAGGCTGCCGGTTCCGGTTTTGGAGGGATTGTAGCCAGCCTTGTGTTGCTGCGCTTTTTCCAACCCTTTCAGATTGTCTCCATCGTGGTCCTGCTTAACCTGTGCATGGCAGCAGTCCTGGCCTTCCGGATGAACAGCAGGCGGATTGGCGCGGTGGTTGTTGCAGCGGTGTGTTGCGCAATTTCTCTTCTTGTCTTTGTTGCGCCATCGTTGGAAAGGTCTGCGCAGACACGCCTGTGGAGGGGTTTTGACCTCATCGGTTCGCATGACTCAATCTACGGCAACCTCGCGGTCACGCAAACCGGCAGTCTGCGGAGCCTGTATGACAACGGCGTGATCCTGGCCAATGCGCCGGACGAAGCTGCTGCCGAAGAAGCCGTTCACTACGCGTTGCTGGAGCACCCAGCGCCCAGGCGGGTGTTGATGATTGGCGGCGGCGTGAACGGCAGCATTGCCCAGGCGCTCGAACATCCCACGGTCGAACGGATCGACTACGTCGAACTGGACCCCGCTCTCATCGGCATGGCGCGGCGGTTCTTCCCCATGCAGTCCGCTCCTTTGGAACTGGACCCACGGGTGCATACGCACTATGCAGATGGCCGGTTCTATCTGAGGAACACCGGGGACACGTTCGACGTGATCATTCTGAATGTGCCCGATCCGCAGACCGCTCAGTTGAACCGGTTTTATACCGCCGAGTTCTTTCGATCCGCTCGCGATCACCTGGCGCCGGGCGGACTGCTTGCTCTCGAACTGCGCTCGTCGGAGGAAACCATCAGTCCCGGCCTGCAGGAGTTTTTGCGCTGTATGCAGCGCACTCTGGATGAGGTTTTTCCATCTGTGGTCGCTATCCCAGGCGAAACAATCCACTTTTTCGCCGCCGTGCAGCCCGGTGTTCTCACGCGCGATCCACAGGTTCTGATTACGAGGCTGCGCGCGCGGGACATTAAGACGCAGTATGTTAGCGAATACTTTATCCCCTACCGCATGATGCCCGATCGCATGGAGCAGGTGAGCGAGCAACTGCAGCCTGTGGCCCCGACGCCAGTCAATCGCGATTTCGCGCCGATTGCGTATTACTTCAACATTGCGCTGTGGAGCGCGCAGTTCAACTCGCTCTATGCCCGCTGGTTCCAGACTGCGGCGCACATTCAATTCACCGTGGTACTTGTCGCGGCACTTATGCTCTCGTTGCTTGTCGCTGCGTCCTTGGCATGGCTGCGCGATCGCGAGAGACGCGCCCGCGCGGCGGCAGCGTATTGCACGGTCGCGACTGGCTTTACCTCAATCACTTTGGAAATCATTTTGCTGCTGGCGTTCCAGTCCATCTATGGCTACGTCTACCACCAACTCGCCATTCTGATCGGCCTGTGCATGGCTGGCATTGCCCTGGGGAGCTGGCTGGGAATTCGCCGCGCCGACCGCGGCGATCGTCGGCCCTGCGGCGCTCTTGCAGCCAACCAGTTCCTGCTCACCTTGTCAGCGCCGGCGCTGATCTTTGCGGTCAGCTTGCTGGCGAAAATCTCCGGAGTGGCGGCAACCTGGCTGGCCACGCAGTGTGTTTTTCCTGCTTTGGCGGCTCTCTCAGGAATGCTGGGAGGCTATCAATTTCCCATTGCCGCGGAGATCTACCTGCATGGCCGCAGCGGCCGGACAAAACTGGGCTCGCTCTATGCCGCGGATCTGCTGGGCGGATGCGCAGGCGCGCTGTTGTTGGCTACTTACCTCATCCCAGTGTTTGGATTCTGGAGAACCGCAGGTCTCAGTGCGGCGATCAACCTGGCGCCGGGTCTGCTTGCCGCGTGGGTAAGCGTGGAAGCCATGCGGCACCGGGTCTAAGCGCTCAAGGCTTGTGTTCGCCGAAGACCACAGCGGTAAACATGAAGATGTCAGTGTCCTCGTCCTTCCAGCATTCGGTGCGCATGCCAGCTTTGATGCAGGTTTGTTCAAGGAACTTTTGCCGATCCCATTTTTGTTCCACCGGCACCTGGGGAAGCAAAAGGCCTTCGTATTCGCCATTCTTCATCAGCAGTCCGTGCTCGCCCACCTTGATCTGCTGGATGTCGGTCACGCGGCGGAGGGGCGACAGCACAGAGATTTCGTATTGGAGCTGCGATAGTTCCGCGACCGACACAGGATGGAATCGCGGATCGCGCAGGGCGGCATACGCGGCGGTGTCGCGCACGGTGATGTAGAGCGGCTTGATTGCGGAGGTGTAGCCGATACACCCGCGCAGCATCCCATCCTCAGTGAGCGTGACAAAGGCGCCATACTCGCGGTTGAGCGTTTCGCTTGCGCTTGCAGGGGGCTCATACGCTTTATGCGTCTGCACCGCGTATTCAGTAGACTTGCGGGCCAGGGCGAGCAGTTCGCTTTTTTCCTCCGCGGTCAACGAGAACGGCGCTTGCTCTGCCGCGCCATGCGGGGCCTTCACAAAAACATCCGCGCTGTAGCCGACCACGCGCGCGCGATCGCCCGCGGTGTCGCCGGAATTTGCATACTTGAGCACCTGGGCCTGGTTTGCGCCCATGCGTTCTGAGGCAATCATGGCAGCTACGATGGGCGCGCCGCCACAGGCTTCCCAAACCCGCGTCTGGAAGTTCTGCGACATGCTGAAGTAGTCCCACGCAGCCAGCGCATGCAGCGTTTTGTGATCGATCTTCACGGCATCATCGTAAGGGTGGTAGTGCGACAGATCGGAACTGGCCACAATCAGGGTGCTGCCGCTTTTGTTGTCGGCCTGGATCAATTTAGCGAGGGCCACGCCCAGCGCACGGCTGTTTTCGTAGCTCTGATCTCCCATGACAATGGGCACCAGTTCAAAGTTGCCAAGCACCCGCTGCAGCCATGGCAACTGCACTTCGAGGGCATGTTCAGCGCCTGCCGAAGTGGCATCATGTCCCTCGCCTGAAATCCGTATGGACGGACTCATCTTCGCTAACTGATGGGCAAAGACCTTATCCACCGGTACTGTGCCCAGCGGCGTGGCGTAGGCATCGCCTTCATACACTGAAGTGAAATCAAAGGCCACGTAATGCGACGGCGCAATCACCACGACGCGCGAAAACTTGCGGCCTTTCAGCGCAGCATAGGTATAAGCCGCCACGGGACCGGAGTATGGATAGCCGGCGTGCGGCGCAACCACGGCCAGGATCGGATCGTTGATGGGCGGCGAAGACGCGTGCGCCAGCATGTCGTCTATCATGGACGAAAGCTCTTTGGGATCGGCCGGATAGAAGCTGCCGGCAACTCCGTCCGGCCGCACCTTTTGCGGAGCGGCAGCGCCGGCTTGCTGCAAGGGAACAGTAACCGCGAACGCGATAAGTTGAGACATCAGCCAATACATTTTGAAACTCCTCTTGATGTTCATTTACCGAACCTCCTCTGCGCTCAAACGTGCCAGATGCCGGGGATGGGGTGCTGGCAGAAGGGGCAGCAGCCATCCTTGCGGATCAGCATCTTGCTCGCCGTAAATCCTGCGCGTTCGACCAAAAGATGGCGGCACTTCGGGCAGTACGTATTCTCTGCCGGATGGCCGGGCACATTGCCGATGTAGACGTAGTGCAGACCCTCGGCGTCGGCAATGGCCTTGGCGCGCTCCAGGGTCGGCACCGGGGTGATGGGTAGATTCTTCAACAAGTATTCGGGATGGAATTGCGTGAAATGCAGCGGCACATCCGTGCCCAGGTTCGACTTGATCCATTGCGCCAGGCCGCGGAATTCGGCGTCGCCGTCGTTCATGCCCGGCAGCACCAGGTAAACAATCTCCGTCCATTTGCCCATCTTGCGCAGAGTGACCAGCGTGTCCAGCACCGGTTTCAACTGGCCGGTGACGACCTCCCTGTAGTACTTCTCGGTGAACGCCTTCAAATCGATCTTGACCGCGTCCATCTTTCCGTACGCGGCCTTCAGCGCCTCCTCTTGCATGTAGCCATTGGACACCACGATGCTGCGGATGCCGGCTGCATGCCCGGCATCGGCTGTATCCATCAGGTATTCGCTGAAGACGACTGGCTCGCTGTAGGTGTAGGCAATGGTGGGGCAGGCGTACTGCTTCGCCAGCTCGGCAACGCTTTGCGGGGGCGCGTAATGGGCGGGAAGCTGCTCGGGGCGCGATTGGGAGATGTCCCAGTTCTGGCAGAATTTGCAGTTGACGTTGCATCCGGCCGTGGCCAGCGAGAAGGCGAGGCTGCCGGGCAGGTAGTGGAACAGCGGTTTCTTTTCGACCGGATCGACGTGCGCCGCGCACACCCGCGAATGCACCAGTGTGTAGTAGGTTCCACCGCGATTTTCCCGCACTCCGCAATAGCCGCGTTCGCGATCGCCCACGGTACACTCGCGCGGGCACAGCTTGCACTTGATCTTGCGATTGGGAAGTTTCTGGTAGAACTTTGCTTCCACAACGAAGCGCGCATCGTCCTGCTTTTGCTGCTCCGTCGCCGCGGAGACTCCGGTGGCGGAGTGGGCCATCTCGCTCACCCGCAGGGCCGCACCCGACGCCAGCGCGCACTTCAGGAAGGAACGGCGATTGAAACCGCACCCGGAGAGACTGCGCTCACTGCTCATACCGAGACTCGTGCCTTCTTCGACATCCAACACCATTTTGAACCTCCCGGTCACGCGCCCAGCAACTAAATCTCGACAGTCGAGATTCTCCTGGGATCGTTCGTGCCCAGCCGGTGCTGCGCATCGGCTGCTGTTGCGATGTAGCTTGGCGCTCTTTGCTCGGTCTCGAGCGTCTTCAATCCATGTTCTGCCCGCTTGCGCTCAATGATTTGCCAGCCCGTGTAATCCAGCGCGACAGGGTCCTGAGAAACCAGCAGGGAATTGCATTCCCAACTGTGTTCCGGCTTGAATGCCGGCCCGCCTTCGTACATGGCGGTGGTGGCATCGCAGATGGTCAGGCGCATCCTGGTTCGGATCTCCGGCAGCATGTTCAGGTCCGCTACATATGGATTGCAGCCGTTGGGGTGGTACTTGTTCGGGTTATGAATGACGCCATACATATTCTTCAAAGCGATGGTGACGCCGGCGCCGTCATGGTCTTTCAGCACCGGGACATTGATCAGAACATCCGAGCGCTGGGTCAGGATTTTCGACAGTCGGCTGCCCACGCTGCCGTACGCCGCCAGATCCTGTTCGTAATCGACGCGATCGGTTCCGTAGCATTGCACCTGGCTTCCACCTTCGGCCACGTGGAATCCGGCGCGCTCCAACTCGTCCGTGCCGCGGTCCCACACCACGATGTCGCCGGCCTGGATTCCGGCCTGCTGCAACCGCTCGCAAATAGCTGCAACAAGCTGAGGATTGCTGGAGATTCCGCGTCCGCCCAGAGTATTGACCTTGACTCCCACCAACTCACCGGGACGGACCAGTTTCCGCCACGCTTCCTGAGGATGATCGCGGTCATAGAGAGCCTGCATGGCGTGGTCAAGCAGTGCCAGCGTCCGTTGGGAATCCACCGTGGAGCCATCGCCGCGCAGAAGGGCATCTCGGGCAACAACAACCCGGGATTTTGCCGGCGCCGGGCGCGATTCGGCCTCTGCCAGCAACCCGGTCCTGCTGCAAGCGCCCAGAAGCGCGGCGCCCGAAAGAGCCTGCTTCAGAAAATTGCGCCGGCCGGCGATGTGGCTTGTGTTCATAAGGGCATTCCCCTGAACCCACGACCCACAGTGAGGATCATTTTTGCGGCAAGAAGCAACTTTAGAAGTTGACGCTCAAACTATTCAATGCAAACCTGTTAACTTTGCGATGAATGCTCATCTTGCCTGGGCTGCTCCGCTTCAAAATGGCCCTCTCAGGATACTGAACGCAGCCGGATGGACTTATCAGTGACCCTGAACACCCATGGTCATCATTTCGCGGCTCGCTGCCGTGACGCCGCGCCTTGACCCTCAGCGTATTGCCGCCCGCGCCTGCTTTGCCACCTGATGGTTGGGCCGCCCCAGCAGAACCTCGGAAGGCAGGTACCGGCGCTGTTCTCCGCACAGCGGGCAGGCAACCACAATCGATTGAAAAGGGAACTCCTTCACCCCGGCAGAGACATCGCGCCGGCACCGCTTGCACTCCACCACGAACAACTTCCGATCCTGAATTCCGAACCCCATCAGGAACAGTATAGGCGAATATAAGGCGAAAATATGCACAGGTTTCCAGTGCTGGCGGATTCGGCCTGGAATGCAAACAACCCGGAATCGAGAAACCAAAACGTCCTTTTCAGGCCATTCCTGCGCTCTGCGTTTATGATTGCCTCCATGCCAAACAAACTTCGCTGGGGGGTTCTCAGCACCGCCAACATCGGCCTCAAAAAAGTCCTTCCCGGCATGATGAAGTGCAGCCACTGCACCGTCGATGCCATTGCATCCCGCGATCTGGCCAAGTCCAGGGCGGCAGCCAAGGCTCTGGGCATACCCAGGGCTTACGGCTCCTATGAAGAGCTCCTCGCCGACCCGAATATTGACGCCATCTACAATCCTCTTCCCAATCAGCTTCACGTGCCCTGGACCATCAAGGCCGCGGAAGCGGGCAAGCACGTTCTCTGCGAGAAGCCGATCAGCCTGACCGTTGCAGAGGCGGAATCGCTGCTTGCCGTGCGCGCCAGGACCGGCGTCAAGATCGGCGAAGCTTTCATGATCCGCAGCACTCCGCAATGGCTCCGCCTGCGTCAACTGCTCGACGAAAAGCGCATTGGAGAACTGCGCTCCGTGGTTGGCTTCTTCAGCTACTTCAACGCCGACCCGGCCAACATCCGCAACCATGTGGAGTGGGGCGGCGGCGGCCTGATGGACATTGGCTGCTATCTCATCCAGGCGTCGCGCTACGGCTTTGCGCAGGAACCCACGCGCGTGGTCGGCCTGATTGAGCGCGACCCCGCGATGCACATTGACCGCCTTACCTCGGCCATTCTCGACTTTCCGGGCGGCCAGTCGATCTTTACCTGCGCCATGCAGTTGATCCCCTACCAGCGCGTCCAGTTTCTCGGCGCCAAGGGGCGCATCGAGATCGAAATTCCCTTCAACGCTCCTGTCGACCGCCCCACGCGCATTTTCATTGACAGCACGGGCGATCTTACCGGCAGCGGTATGACGACGGAGACCTTTCCCACCTGCGACCAGTACACGCTGCAGGGCGACGCCTTTTCCAAAGCGGTGCTGGAGGGCAGGGAAGTTCCTGTTCCCATCGAAGACGCCATCAAGAATATGGCTGTGATTGAAGCTGTTTTCCGCTCCGCCGAATCAGGCCAATGGGAATCGCCAAAACGATGAAAGATCTGCCGCTCGCGAGGGTTTACCAACTGCTGGAACCGGGGCCGGTGGTGCTGCTGACTACCGCCAGCAAAGGCCGCGCCAACATCATGGCGATGTCCTGGCACATGATGGTGGAGTTTGAGCCGCCGCTGATTGCCTGCGTAGTGAGCAATGCCGATTACAGCTTTGCCGCCTTGCGTGCGACGCGCGAGTGCGTGATCGCCATTCCGGCGGTTCAACTGGCTCAACAAGTGGTGGCAATCGGAAACTGCTCGGGCAGGAGTACGGACAAATTCAAGAAATCCGGCCTGACGCAGATGCCGGCTGAACGCGTGACGCCGCCCTTGGTGAAGGAGTGCTTTGCCAATCTGGAATGCAAGGTGGTGGAAACGCGCCTCGTCAACAAATACAACCTGTTTGTATTGGAAGTGCTGAAAGCCTGGATCGATCCGGCGCAGAAGCAACCGAAAACTATTCACCATCATGGGTACGGGAAGTTCACCGTGGATGGCGAGACGATCAAGCTGAAGTCGAGAATGCCGTAGCGGCAGATTTGAAACCCTGTATGTCTGCAGACCCACAACTCGAAAAAGCCCGGCGTCAGCGGATGCGCATGGCTGAACGCAAGCTCAAGGAAGCGCAACAACGGCTGGCGCGCACGGAGCGCAGCATTGCGTATTGGTCCCGCATCCTTGCCGACCTCAAGCATCGGCAGACGCGTGCCATTCAACCGCCGCTTTGGCCGGAAGAAGAACCGGGTGAAAAAAACTAAGCTGACGCGGGCAAAGGCCGGCGTCAGCTTGGTTTTATATCCAGTGCAGTTGGTTACTTGGCTGCAGCAGCTTTCTGTGCCGCCCACCGCTTCTTGACTGCCTCGGCGATGCGCTTCCGCCCTTCAGGCGACAGGCTCCTCTTTTTCTTTTTCTTGGCAGGCTTTGCCGCAGTGGGGGCAACGGCTACTGTCTTCTTGGGTGCAGAGGCGGACTTCTTTGGCCTGCCGGCTGCCTTCTTGGGTGCTGGCGCTGCGATCCCAGTCAGAAGGGCGCGTGCCTGCTGCAACTGGGCAATATCGCGATCGATACTTGCCAGAATGTCTGAAATTGCCATGTACGATTCTCCCTGGTCTATTCAAGCAAGTGATCCTGCCTCTGCGGGGCTAAGTCGTAACGCCGCGCAGTGTCTGCCACTGGCTCCTTCATTACGATACGCAAATGTTGATTCATTTGCAAACAAAAGAGTGCATTTCTTGGTCAAACTAAAGTTTTTGCCGGTTGGATGGCTGATGCTTTTGTTGAGTTGACTGGCAGGCAATGAGAGTCGTGACCCAAGAAGAATCCACGCAAAATGCCCCTCAGTGAAGTATGTCAGCGAGATAGAATTGCAAGATGCTGGAACCGCGCAGTCAGGCGGTGAGGAGCAAGATGAATTTCCCCACGCTTGGTTACACCGACACCGACGGGCAGCATTCCGTACGGCTGGAATCAGTCTCCACATCGATTGGCCGTTCGCCCGGCCAGGATATTGTTTTGCTCGATCCATTTGTATCGCGTCAGCACGCGGTCATTGTCAGGCAGGACGCAGAGACTTACACGGTCGTGGACCAGAACAGCAGTCAGGGCACTTATCACAACGGCGTGCGCGTGCAGCGGGCCAATCTCAAGTCCGGCGACATGTTGCAAATGGGTTCGCTGGAAGCGCCGCGGCTCTTTTTTCATTTCGATACCGCGCAGAAGCAGGAGCCCGCCGCGCCGCGCAGCATGGCTACCAGTTTCCTCTCGTCGATTGTCGAGTTTCCCGTTCCCGATACGAAGCACCTGCCGGCAGCGCGCGAGATGGAGCAGTTGAATTGGCTGCTGAGCGCCGCGCGGCAACTGAACGCCGGCGGAGCCATCGACGACATTCTTACGACTCTCCTGCAATTGACGCTGCAGCTTACCGGCGTGGAGCGCGGTTTTGTCTTCCTGCGCGAAGGCGGCGAGATAAAGCTGGCGCGGGGACTGAATGCGGAAGGCCTGATCCTTGAGCATGACTCGACGATCTCGCGCCGCGCCATTCAGAAGGCCATCGAGAGCGACGCGAAGTTCTCCATCAGCGATACCATGGCGGATGACAACGCATCGGCCTGGGCCAGCGTGATGGCCAACAAGATTCGCAGCATTTATTGCATTCCGCTGCGCAAGCGCGATGCCATGAACCAGCATACGGAACTGCTCGGTCTGCTCTATCTTGACAGTCAGCTTGGCGCCGGACACCTGAGCGAAGTCGATCATCAGTTGCTCGACACCATCGCCACGGAAGCCGCCGCTCTGTTGCAGAACGCACTGCTGGCCGAAGCGGAATACAAATCGCGCCGGGCGCGCGAGGAACTGGCGGTTGCCGCCCGCATTCACAGCGGCCTCATGTCCATCACTCTGCCGGTGATTCCCTACGCCGTGTTACAGGCCAGGAGCGATCCCTGTTATGAAATCGGCGGAGATTTCTTTGACGCGGTGGCGCTGGACGACTGCGTTTGCGTGGCCATTGCCGATGTTTCGGGCAAGGGCGTTCCGGCGGCCATCGTGGCCGCAACCATGCAGGGCATCATCCACGCGCAGTTGCTCTCCGGGCAAAGCCTGCCGCAGATTGCGTCGCTCCTCAATCAGTTTCTCTGCACGCGCAATGTCGGCAAGTACGCAACCATGGTGCTGCTCAAGCTCTACTACGACGGCCACGTTGAATACATGAACTGCGGCCATATTCAACCGCTTCTGATCCACGCCACCGGGGCGCGGTGGCTGGACGAGAGCAACCTGATTGTCGGGCTGCTTGCCGGCGCCACTTATACCTCCGCGCGCTGCACCTTGCAGCCGGGAGAACGGATTCTGTTGGCGACGGACGGATTGGTTGAGGCCGAGAACAGCGCCGGCGAAGATTTTGGCGACGAAAGATTGAGTGAACTCGCCCAGCATCAGGATCTGAACGGCATTCTCGACACCGTGGCAAAGTTCCAGGCGAACAACCAGCCGCAGGACGACTGCACTCTGGTAGAAGTCCGGTACAGCGGGCGGCGCGGACCTGTTTCTGCCGGCGATACGGCCTGATCTCCAGCCAGGGAGCTCAGGCTGTTCCGGCCAGCACCTGCTCGTAATAACGCACGTAGTGGGGCACCACCAGCGACGAGCAGAATCGCTTTTGCGCGGTCTTGCGTCCCGCATCCCGCATCTCTTCAAGCCGCGTCCGATCCTGGAGCAGGCTCAGTGCGCCCTGCGCCATGCCATCCACATCGCCCACAGCGTACAGCAGCCCGGTCACGCCGTTGTCGATCAGTTCCGGCACACCGCCCACGCAGGTTGCAATCGACGGAACCTTGCAGGCCATCGCTTCAAGCGCCGCCAAACCGAACGACTCCATCTCGCTTGGCATCAGCATCAGATCGGCCAGAGGCAGCAGTTCGTTTACCCGCTCCATCTTGCCCAGAAAATGTACCCGCGCCTGAATTCCCAGGTCGTGCGCCAGCCACTCGGCAGCCGACCGGTCCGGGCCATCCCCCACAAGAACCAGTTGCGCCGGCACCTCGCGCGCCACCTGCGCAAACACTCTTACCACGTCCAACACGCGCTTGACGGGCCTGAAATTGGAGAGATGCATCAGGATCGCCTCATCCGGCGCAGCCAGGCGCTTGCGCGCTTCGGCCCGCTTTTCGTCATCGCGGATCGGCGTGTACACATCGCAGTTGACAAAGTTCGGCACCACCTCGATGCCCCGCGTTACTTCGAAGTCCTGAACGGTTTTCTCCCGCAGATAGTCAGAGATGCTGGTCACGCCATCGCTCTCCTGAATGGCGTACCGAGTAATCGGCAGGTAGCTCCGGTCCAACCCAACCAGGGTGATGTCGGTTCCGTGCAGAGTAGTGACAAAGGGCAGATGCCTCCCGCGCGCAGCCAGCATCTGCCGCGCCAGCAGCGCGCTCACCGAGTGGGGAATCGCATAGTGCACATGCAGCAGGTCGAGATCGTAGAACTCAGCCACCTCCGCCATCCGCGAAGCCAGCGCCAGGTCATACGGCGGGAACTCGAACAGCGGATAGCTCGACACCGGAACCTCGTGATACAAGATCCCGTCGTCGCGTCCGCTCAGCCGGAACGGCTGCGAATAGGAGATGAAATGCACCTGGTGGCCCATCGCCGCCAGTTCAATGCCCAGTTCCGTAGCGACCACGCCCGAACCGCCGTACGTGGGATAACAGGTAATGCCGATGCGCATGATTTCTTCTCGATTCGATCTGTGTGGAATGTGCCCAACCTATTGACGTTGCCGCGAGCGTCGAAGATGCAGATTCGTACTTTATGGGCTTGTTTTATGCCGGGCTTTCGCGTGCAATCCCGCAAAGGAAATGAATTCAATTTCCGGGAATTGGCGCAAGGCGAGCAGCGCCTCCCGCTCTGTTTCGCGCGAAGCCAGCAGCCGGGTGCGTACCCGGGCCAGATCGCCGTCGTTGTAGCCAGGATGCGTGACCAGTTCCCAGGTGCCGTGAGGCATATTACGAAGCACGGAATCGACTGTAGCAGCATCCAGGGTTCCGGTGGCAAGTATCCCGATTGCACCGTCTGTAGTGGCAAATCCGGCACTGTCTACGATCCTGCCAAATGCCGGCCGGAGCCGGCGCAGCCAATGAACCTGTGCCCGCCGCAGCCAGGGAGCGCCCGGTGTGGCGTACAGGCTCCACTCCGGCTCAAAGGGATTGCGGATGCGCTGGATGCTGGCCGCCGCGCGCAGAACCGGCCTGAGCACCGCGGGAAACATGTGGACGTGCTTGTGCGTGTCGATGTGAGTGAGCGCCAGGCCTTCGGCCTCTAACAGCGAGAGCTGCGCGGCGGACTCCGCCTCAATCTCGGCGGCAAGAATGCGGCCCGTGAGCAGCCGCCGCAAAAATGCGTCCAGCGTGGCATGAAAGCGGCCCGTTACGCGGTCCACTAGCGTGGGAATCTTATGCGGCGGCAGAACGGGATCGCCATCCACCAGGACCAGGTGGCAGCCCACGCCCAGTGACGGCGTGGCATGCGCCATGGCGATGGCATCAGCCGAGGCAGCGGCCCGCGCCATCAGAGAGGCGCTGGTCAGCACGCCGGCCCCATGCAACTCCAGGATCGCGCGGTTGACTCCGGAGGTTAGCCCGAAATCGTCGGCATTGACAATGAGACGGCTCACCGGGTGAGTGTACCAACTCTGCGTGCACGTCCACAGGGGCGCAGTTGCACTGGTATGATGAGAAGAGACGGCAATCGCGTTGTCTCCTCGCATGGGCGGTTAGCTCAGTTGGTTAGAGCGCCTGCCTTACAAGCAGGAAGTCCGGGGTTCGAGTCCCTGACCGCCCACCATGCACCAGTTCCAGGACATTCAAGAATTCGCTGATTTCCCTGGCTAATGCCGGGGATTTTGTTGTTATTTTGCCAGGCAAGTTCCCCTCTGCCGAACAAGTGCAAGGGGCAACATTTGCTCCGCCCTTGACGGGAGCCACCACGGCTGTTCGACTGGTTCAGGAACAGGGACGGATTGAATCCATGCATGTGCCGCAGTTTACCCTCGACGATTACGAAAGCGCTTTTGCCGATCGCCATCTGTTGCATGGCGTGGTGGCCAGGTGGGCGAAGGAAAAGCCTGAAGCTCCCGCCCTTCTCAGCGCGGAAGGCGACCGCACCGTCACATGGAACGAATTCGACCGTTTTACCACAGCGCTGGCGAGAGAACTGTTGCTGCTGGGTTTTGCCAAGGGCGATTTTCTGGTCACCGTGCTGCCCATGTCCGTGGATCACGTGCTGCTGGAATATAGCTGCTTCAAAATTGGCGTGATCGTCGCCCCGCTGGACCTGCGCTCCTCCTCCGCCGAGGTGATGCGTGCGCTGGAAATTCTCCGGCCGCGCGGCTTTGCCTGCCTGGGCGTGAAAGCGCCGTTTGATTTTCGCGAATTGTGGCGCGCCGTGCAGGCGCAATGCCCGTGGATCGAGCATGGCATCGCTGTGGACTCGGATGTGGCGATAGCCGGCACGCGAACCTTTGCCGCGATTGCCGAGCCCGCCTGGCGCAGCGTGACGGAGGCAACTCCCGCGAAGGCTGCGGACTCCACTGTCCCGGCCGGAATCACCGTAACTGAGAACGATGGCGCGCTGGTGATTTTTACCACCGGCTCAACGGGTTCGCCCAAGCCGGCCCTGCTTTCGCACCGCAACATCACGGTACAGAATATGTGCCTGTGCGGTTCATTTTTTGGCGGAGACAGCGGCTCCCGCACCCTGGTCAATCTGCCTTCGTCCCACGTAGGCGGCCAGACGGAGGCATTGATGAGCACGCTGTTCGGAGGGGGAACGGCGATTCTCCAGGAGGTCTTCGACGCCGGCCGTTCGCTGCGCGCCATTGCCCGGCATCGCGTGGAGATCCTGGGCCAGATTCCGGCCATGTTCAACCTGGAGTGGATGCTGAAAGACTACGATCGCCACGATCTCTCCAGCTTGAAGTTCGCCGCCTACGGAGGCAACGCGGTGTCGCGTCCATTCGTGGAGCAGCTTGCCACCATGGCGCACGTAATCGGAACCGGCCTTGGCCTCACTGAGACCGCCGGCTTCTGCACGTATATTCAGGCGAACGCCGCCGACGAGGATACGATTCTGGCCGGGCTGGGCCAGGACATGCCGATCTATCCGTGCACCATTCGCCAGCCGATGCGCGCCGACGGCTGCGCTGGCGATGAACTGCCTTCCGGCGAGATTGGCCATGTGTGCTTTCGCGGGCCGCAAACCTTTCTTGGGTATGTCAACGATCCGGCAGCAACCGCCCAGACGATTACTCGCGACGGCTTTTTATATACCGGCGACCTTGGCCGCAAAGACGAAGTGGGCCTGCATCTGACCGGCCGCGACAAGTGGGTGATCAAGTCGCTTGGTTACCAGATATTTCCTGGCGATGTGGAAGCGCATATCTGCAGCCTGACGGGCAAGGTTGCCAACTGTGTCGTGGTCGGCGTGGCGCATGAAGTCGTTTCTGAAGCGGTCGTGGCCTTGGTGGAGAAGCGGCCCGGGGTTGAACTGAGCCTCAAGGAACTGGACCGGCACGCGCGCTCCCTGGCTTCCTATATGCGGCCGCGCCATTGGATTGTTCTGGAGCCCGGCCAGATGCCGCTGAACCGGGTGGTCAAGCCGGACTATCTGCGCGCCCTGGAGATGGCTCGCCAGGAGATTGCGCAGTTGCGCACCCGCGGCGAGTGGGACAGCGGTTATGCAAAGGGAGCCGGCAGAGGAGATAAGTAGGGCCTGACGCCTTCCGGGGGAATCGGATTTGTTATGCGTTCCGGGTATAACGCTCCAGGTTCACAAGACTCCCAAAAGCCGCCGGCGACTAGTGCATTTTCAGAAATGGTATAGAGGAATCAGCATTCCCTCAGGGGCTAAAGCCCGCATTCCTATTGCTGAATTGGACGTACGGGCTAAAGCCCGTACCCTTCAAAGCCTCTACATCCAAATCTGTCTACACCTGTGCTGAAAATGACTGCTCTACACCAATGTTGAAAATGCTCTAGAGTGCGATACAGTAAAAATCGTCAGGAATAACCCACAAAAAGAAGAACAGCTCCCATCTCTCGGGGAGCTGCTCTTTTTGTGATTGCCGTCTGTCTACTTCTGGATGCGGCTCACGTCCCTCACAGCGCCGCGGGCGGCACTGGTGGTCATCGCCGCATAAGCCTGCAGAGCTTGTGAAACCTTGCGGTCACGCGTTGCAGGTTTCCAAGCGGCAGACCCCTTGGCCTCCATAGCCTTGCGCCGCTTGAGGAGTTCTTCGCCAGAGAGGCTGACGCGAAGGATGCGCTTGGGAATATCGATCTCGATCGTGTCGCCCTCTTCCACCAGCGCCAGCGAACCGCCCTCTGCCGACTCGGGAGAGATATGCCCGATGCAGAGGCCGGAGCTGCCGCCGGAGAAGCGCCCGTCGGTAATCAGAGCGCAGACCTTGCCCAGTCCCTTGGATTTGAGATAGCTGGTGGGATAGAGCATCTCCTGCATGCCCGGGCCACCCTTTGGCCCTTCATAGCGGATCAGCACCACATCGCCGGGAACGACTTTATCTCCCAGGATGGCCTGCACGGCGTCGTCCTGGCTCTCGAAGATGCGCGCCGGACCGGTAAAAGTCAGATGGGCTGGGTCGACGCCGGCCGTTTTGACGATGCATCCGTCTTCGGCGATATTTCCAAAGAGAACAGCCAGTCCGCCGTCGACGCTGAATGCGTGCGCGACATCGCGAATGACGCCGCTCTCGCGATTCAGGTCCAGTTCAGGATAGCGGGCGCTCTGGCTGAAAGCCTGCGTGGTGCGCACTCCGCCGGGCGCAGCGCGGTAGAACTCTTTCACCGCCGCCGCAACCGGGCGTTTCACATCCAGTTTTTCAATCGCCTCGCCCAGAGTTGCAGCATGCACGGTGTGCGTATCGCGATGCAGCAGGCCGCCGCGGTCCAGTTCGGCCAGAATGGCGAAGATTCCGCCGGCGCGATGCACGTCCTCGACGTGCACATCAGGCGCGGACGGAGCGACTTTGCAGAGATTGGGAACGCGGCGCGACAGGCGATCGATATCCGCCATGGTGAAAGGCACTTCGCCCTCCTGCGCCGCGGCAAGCAGGTGCAGCACCGTATTGGTTGACCCGCCCATGGCAATGTCCAGCGTCATCGCATTTTCAAAGGCATCGAAGGTGGCAATGCTGCGGGGAAGCACCGAGGCATCGTCTTGTTCGTAATAGCGCTTTGCCAGGTCGACAATCGTCCGTCCCGCCTGCAGGAAGAGTTCCTTGCGGTCGGCATGGGTGGCCACAACGGTTCCGTTGCCGGGAAGAGCCAGCCCCAGGGCCTCGGTCAGGCAGTTCATTGAGTTGGCGGTAAACATGCCGGAGCAGGAACCGCAGGTCGGACAGGCGGAGCGCTCGTATTCCGCCACATCCGCATCGCTGACCTTGGGATCTCCGGCGATAATCATGGCGTCGATCAGGTCCACGGCCTTGATCACGTTGCCCAACTGCACCTTGCCCGCTTCCATCGGCCCGCCGGAGACAAAGACCACCGGAATATTCAGGCGCATGGACGCCATCAGCATGCCGGGCGTAATCTTGTCGCAATTCGAGATGCACACCAGCGCATCCGCGCAGTGGGCGTTCACCATGTACTCGACCGAATCGGCGATCAGATCGCGGGAGGGCAGGCTGTACAACATGCCGTCATGGCCCATGGCGATTCCGTCGTCGATGGCGATGGTGTTGAATTCCTTGGCCACCCCGCCCGCCCGGGCGATTTCTTCTGCGACCAGCTGCCCCAGGTCCTTCAGGTGAACGTGACCGGGAACAAACTGAGTAAAGGAGTTGGCGACGGCAATGATGGGCTTGCCGAAATCGCCGTCCTTCATCCCGGTAGCGCGCCAAAGACTGCGCGCTCCGGCCATATTGCGTCCATGCGTTGAGGTTCGAGACCGATAAGCTGGCATGAACTGTATCTTACAGCGTGCCATGGCTGTCCTGCGCGGAAGCAGGATCGTCACATTCCGGTTTATCCGGCACTGGATTTTGCGCCGCTGGAAGCATCCTCCCATTCCTTGAAGGGGTGCAGCGCTTGATGGTTTTGGAGTCCCGCCCTACGACTCCCCAAGAGCTGCCATGGCATCCGCAAGGACTTATTTTGAGCCGTATTTTCAGACTCTTAGGAGGATTGAGTCCATAGTTCTGGTCCAGAATTTCCGGCAGCCATTCGCGGTGATATTCTGCCGCGTCCACTATTTGATCATGACCACGTTCATGCTCCATGGGTCCAGGGTAAGGGTCAGCGGCAGGCTCTGGGCGCCGAGACTGGTGCTGGTGGGCGGAGCCCAGACGTTATTCTGCGACAGGTCGTAGATGGCCTTGCTGTAGGTAGCGACAGTGACGCTCGCAGTGGCAGTTTGCCCGGAAAGCGTGATCGCAACCGGCTCGCTCGTGGTTTCGTTCAGGTTGAACAGCACCAAGGCCGTACCACCGTTATTGGTAGCCGCATAAGCGCGCACATCTGTTGTATCGCCAACCACATTCGCAGCCAGTACATGTTCGCCGTTGAGGGCCACCTTGCTGAAGAGCTGAAACGCACGCGCCGTGGGCAGCAGGGTTCCTGCCGCCAAGGGGGGAGCGTTTTGGCACCCGTATTTCGGAAGCCCATCGGAAAACGCCATTTGGCCGCCGAAGGTCTGCCAGCCATAGAGAGAGGAGGAAAAGTTTCCATTGCTGCTGTCGGAGCAATTGCCGAAACCCAGCCACCAGGTTGCCAGCGATATTCCGTCGTTCATCATTTCGCCCAGCGCCTGGCCGGCAAATAAGGCCTGGGTAATCGATGTAGTTTGTTTGCTGGCATCGATATATTCTGAACTCACTTCTCCAACGTAAATTGGCGTATTCGCATGGCCGGACGCCGCCAGTTCCGCCTTGAGCCGGTTGATTTCCGTGGTCAGCGCCGACGTTGACTTCTGCACCAGCAAGGTATCGTTTTCATTCCCCGGGGACTCCGGATAGAAATGCATTTCAACAAAATCAAATTTTGCATGGGAGAGTACGATACTGTCCCACGCGCCGGGAGTAGAGTCCGTATTGACGGAAACACCGACCAGCACGTTCGGGTTGGCTGCCTTGATATCCGGGTAGTATCCCGTTGTCACGGCGTTGGCGTAGGTTGTCGGGTCATGCTGAGGGGAATGCATGTCTGTCTCCCAACCTCCATATGCCTCGTTGCCCACCGTTACATGGCTCACATTGGCGTTATTGGTCAGAGCAGCGGCCACCCATGCGGCTGCCTCGGTTGGATCTCCAGGTCCGTTGCATGCCGCGTTTGTGCCGTAATTCACCGTGAGCGCCACATCGACCCCCGATGGAATCACAAGGCCGTCAACGAGAGAAGTGAAATTGGCATTCGCCAGGGGATAGCCGTCGCCGGGACACATCGTATTGGTTGCCCAGTGGTAATAGTCAGCCTCCTCCCCTCCGGGCCAGCGTATAGCCTTGATGCCGGCCGTCGCGAACGCGGGCACAATGGCAGGGGTGGTCGGATCGTACCATGCGGCCATATTCATTCCGAGAAGCTTGTCGGTTATGGCCGGACCGGTGCTTGACTGGTTCACCGTTACCAAGCCCAGGACTACTGCAACCGCCGGGGAAGCGCCCGTGGCTGTGTTGTAGGTCGAAGAACTAATCGAGTCCGGCGCGTAGGTGGCCGTCAGCGGACCGCTGCCAAGCGCCAGAGAGCCGGCGGGAATATAGATCGAGGCGCTTCCACCGCTCAGTGTTGTGGCGGCGGAGGTGTAGCTGCCGCTGGTCAAGGTCGCCGATCCGCTGGGTGTCGGGTTACCGCTGACGACTACCGTTACTGACAAGGCTTGCGTCGTCGTGATGGCCAATGAAGACGTCTTGACGGTTACTGTTGGGGCTGTTTTCGTTAGCGGACTGGACGTGCCGGCACCGTTGGTGCACCCCGCCATCGATAGGCTCGCCGTGGCGACCAGGCAAAACGTCGCATATGTTCTTGCTTTCGACATAGTGCGCTCGATTCTCCACAAGGCTATTCAGGTAAAAGAGGATATAACTCCAATTGTCCGGCTTACAATCTTTTTTTTACACAAGATCCTAAGGCGATATAGGTTCTGCGCTGCAAGGTTTTCACCGGGGCCTTAGATACACGATCTGCCTCATTCATGTGCGATTTCGCCGATACCTTTCCCTTGACTTCCTATATCTTCCAGACTGGTTTTGCCTGTGCGCCAAGCTGAAGAGCACGGACAAAAGTATGCTCAGCGCTGGACAGTGAATCCTGGCGGAAATGCATGGCCTTCACGCGGCCTGAAGAGTCAAATCCATCAAGGAAAATCTTGAAAGGTTTGAGCTTTCCTGCGTCCTGGAAATGAGGAACGGGGATAGACACAGAAGCTCGACAACGCATACCGGAGGTGATTGCTAGAGTAGCCTACGGTTTCAGTTTCCGCTACTGTTAAATTTCAGTGGATAAGAACTGTTCTATAGATAGTTGATTCTATGGTCGGGGCGGAGGGATTCGAACCCCCGACCCTCTGCTCCCAAAGCAGATGCGCTACCAGGCTGCGCTACGCCCCGACGTTCTCCATCGATTGTATCGCGGATGGGTTTTGCAGTGGGGCGGGGCGGTCTGCAACTGCCGGATTGTCAGGCCAGCAGACCCATCGGAAGTGCCCCGGAACGGGTTGGACCGGAAAAGCCCAATCGATGCTACAATCAAGTGGATACATGGCGGCAGTAGTTCAGTGGCAGAACGCCTGACTGTGGCTCAGGATGTCGCGGGTTCGATCCCCGCCCGCCGCCCCAATATTTTGCACGGACCGCACGGGCCGAAGGCCCCACTTCCAGAGTTGCAGAGTCTCCGTGATCCAGGAAATCCAGGAACATACAGGGTTTGACAATTCCACCCCGGGGCTTCCGGGGTGGTTCACTGCATTTGTGCCGCAGCGCGGCCTGGCCAACGGCCACCTTCAGACCATCGTCGGGAACTTTCTTCCCCGTCCGGCCTTTCGCCTTGCCGGCATCGCAGAAACGGTTGAGGTGGACTCTAACGATGGCAGCCGCGTGCTGTGCCACTGCCATTGGCAGACTGAGCCGGTGCGGGCAAGCCGGCTCACGCTGGTGCTGGTGCACGGTCTCGAAGGCTCTTCCGATTCCCGGTACATTCAGGGCATTGCCATGCGGGCATGGGATGCCGGCTGCAACGTCGTCCGCATGAACATGCGCAACTGCGGCGGCAGCGATGCGTTGACCCCCACGCTTTATCACTCCGGGCTCTCCGGCGATTTGGGCGCGGTGGTGCGTCACTATGCCGGGCGCTTCAGCCTGGAGCGGGTGGCGCTGGTGGGCTACTCGATGGGCGGAAACATGGTGCTCAAGCTGGCCGGGGAGTGGGGCAGCCAAACGCCGCTCTGTGCCGTGGCCGCTATCTGCCCGGCCATCGACCTGGCTCCCGGCGCCGACGCCCTGCACGAACCGCTCAACCGCGCCTATGAATGGCGTTTTCTGCGCGGGTTGCTGGCGCGCTACACCCGCAAGGCCACGCTGTTTCCAGGCATCTATGAGCCCCGGAAGGGCATTGGTCCGGTGCGCTCCATCCGCGAGTTCGACGACAAAATCGTGGCCCGCTATTGGGACTTCCGCAATGCCGACGACTACTACCATCGCGCCGCCAGCGCCCGCGTTGTGCACCGCATCGCGGTTCCCACGCTGGTTCTGTGCGCCCAGGACGACCCCTTCATTCGCCTGCTGCCGGAGACCCGCGGCCGGCTCCTCGCCAACCCGCACATAACCTTTGTTGAGACCCGGCACGGAGGCCACTGCGCCTATCTTTCCCGTGATCCCGGCAACGAGACGCACTGGGCAGAATCGGCGTTGATGCGCTATCTTCTGGCTGTGACAGGCCCATCCAATGGAAGCTGACTGGGAAGTCGAGATAGACGGTGATGCGCCGGTGATCGAAGCACAGTGGCCGGGCTTTGTTGACCTGCGGCTTGCCCCCGAGCGCGCATGGGATTTGCCAGAGGCCGCTGGATTTCCCGCACTGGCTGAGGCCCTGGCCAGGCTGAATGCGGCCGCCTCACCCGTCTGGACTGCAAAATGCGATATCTGGCCGCAACTCGAAGCGGAAGCATTCGATCCGGACGAGTTGGATGCGGACCCCGGATGCGCCGCCCATGCCATGGGCTGTTATATCGACCTGTTGCCCAGGAGCGGCCAGCAGTGGTCTTTGCCGGCGTTGGCCGTCGCGGATTGCCAGCACGTTTGCGGCCTTCTCAGTGCCGTTCCGTTGCGCTGTTGCCGGCTGGATCTCGTCATCCGCCGGGCATTTTTGACCTTGAACCTTATGGACCTGGGAATCACCGCCTACCTGACCTCCTGCGGTCCGTCCCCTGCTGAGTCCGATCGCGTGCTTCAGGCCGCGCTGGCTGCATTTACCAGTGCGATTTGCGGCCACTCAACGCTACAATGAAAAAGCACGGGCGAGTAGCTCAATTGGATAGAGCACCGGCCTTCTAAGCCGGGGGTTGTGGGTTCGATCCCCGCCTCGCCTACCACCGTTCCGAACTGCCCCACCTTCAACTGCAGAATCGTACTGATATTCCACACGCAAAGGCGTGCATGGATCGAAAGACCGCTCCGCGCCGGGAGTCAATTTTCCGCGTCAGGGCGTTGGCGAGTCCGAGAAGGAACACGACTCAAACGCTTCAAAAAATGTCGCCAGCGGAATCGTGAAAAAGCCGTCCGGACCGGGATGGTCGCCCCAGGGATTGCGTAGGCTGACCGTCTGCGCGGCTTCGTCGAAGTCCAGCACCGAGTAAGTGTGGCCTCCCACCCACAAGTTCATGTCTGCCAGCCCGGCCGGCGCCACGCCCCAACTTCCAGCCACCATCGCCATGCCGCCCTGGCCCTGTTTGCTTGTGATGCGGTATTTGCCGCGCACCAGGCTGCCGGGCTCAAGCTCGTGAGACAGGATCAGGACCGCGCCATCGCTGGGGCAGGTGGAGTGCAGGCCGGGATAATCCGAATCGCAAATCGGGCAAGTCTTCATTGCAGGCAGCCCTCGTGAACTGGATTGTAGGCGGAAGAATACCATGCCGGGATATCAGCCTATCGCTTGGAGAACGGCGCATCTGCCGAGTCTTGCACATTCTCTCTGCCGACCGATTGTTACCTGTCATGTGACTTGCACTGCCCAGGCGAATAGTCCGCGTGCTACAGTGTGAGCATTCCCGGTCTCTCTTCTCCTTTATGACCCAGTCGTCTGCACCGCATGATGAGTCAAATCCGAATGCTTCCTGGGTCATCGGGCGCGCCGAGGACTGCAGCCTGGTTGTGCCGGAGCCTGCTGTTCCCGGCCATCATTGCCGGCTGACGCGCCATGCCAACGGATTTACGGTAGAAGACCTGCACTCGGCCAACGGAACTTATGTCAACGGCGTCCGGATAGCGCCAGGCGAGCCGGTCTGGGTGCCGCAGGGCACGCAAGTCACGCTGGGCAGCCGGATTGCGATGCCCTGGCCGCCCATGCCCGATTCCGTGCCGAAGCCCCTGCGCGTTCCCACGGTTGTCAGCGATCCACCCAAACCCGGCGGAGCCAGGACCATCACCATCGGCCGCGACCCGGAATCCGATGTGCAGATTGACCTGCCCATCGTCAGTTGGAATCACGCCCGCATCCTTGTTGAGAAGGGCCAATACACTCTTGAAGATCTCAACTCGCGCAATGGAACCTCGATCGGCGAGCTGAGCAACCGCATTCAGCGCGCCGTTCTCGACGCATCCAGCGATGTTTTTCTCGGGTCCTACAAGATTCCCGCTGCGCCCTCCGCCAGTCTTCCGCCCGCAGCAGGCGCTTACAACCGCACTCCCGCTGCCGGGCGCGGACTGCCCGGCAAACGACGACTCCGCCCTCTGCGGCGACGCGGCGGAGAACTCCATTCCGCGTTATCTCATCACGTTCACGGACGACAAGGGCAAGGAGCAGACCTGCCGGGCTTCGGCGCGTCAGTCATATCCGCAGGCCAACCCCACGGCCTTTGCCTTCCCATACCGTCACCGCTTCCGCGACTCGATGGCAGTTCTGGCTTCCATGTTGTTTCTCTTGGTCGGCGGGGTCCTGGTGATTCTTCGCAAGCGGGACACCGATCCGCAATGAAGCGCATCCAACGTTCTTTCAATGCAAGTCCACGTTCTTCGCGCGTTCCTTAAGTGAGGTCCAAGCATGAGCGAGAAACCGATCCCCAGGCCCTTGGTCTTTGCCTTTGCCGAGCAGTGTGACCGGGGCAGTGTGCGCGAAGAAAACCAGGACAACGTTCTTCATGTCTGCATTCCCCTGGGCGCGCTGCTGATTGTGGCCGATGGCATTGGCGGATACAGCGGCGGAGCCACCGCCTCGCGCATGGTGATCGCGGGCTTTCATGCGTATCTTGCAGCCCTGCCCCGGGACTACCCAGCCGACCGCGCCATCATTGAGGCATCGGCGCGCGCCAATGCGACCATTGTTGCGGCGGCCAGCGCGCCAAACTCGCCCTTTCGCCGCATGGGCTCCACGGTGGTGCTGGCCCTCCTGCAGCAGGATACAACCGGAACCTTTGCCTGGATCGGCCACATCGGCGACAGCCGCGCCTATCTGGTGCGCGATGGCCGGCTGACCCGCATCACCAACGACCACTCCGCGGTACAAGCTCTGCTGGACCGTAATCTCATCACCCCGGAGCAGGCGCGCAACCACCCTGACGCATCCGTGCTTACGCGCAGCCTCGGCCACCAGCCCGAGGTTGAGATCGACCTTGAAAAGCTGCCTCTCGTGGCCGGCGACAGCCTGCTGCTCTGTTCCGACGGTCTTTGGGGCTACGTCTCCGAAGTTGAGATCGAACGCGCCGCCACCAACCCCGATCTCACCCCGGAAGCCGCTTCCAAAGCGCTGCTCGATCTGGCCCTGTCCGCCGGAGGCCACGACAATATCGGCATCGAAATGGTGCGTCTCAGCACGCCGCTCGAAACTCCTCCCTGGTTTTCCAAGCGATTGCGCCGCTAAGGATGCAAGAAGTTTCCGGCGTTAGCCGCTCCCGTCCGGGTGTCCGAAATCGGACAGTGCCGCCCCGTAAACGGTCACTCCCATACCCATTGCACTCGCTACGTCTTGCCTAAAGCATTTATTTTCAACGCTCATCAGCCAGCCCCCTTTGGCACGGCAAGTGCTATATATAGAAGCGATGGATATCGCACGCCCCGACCTCCGAAAGAAAAAGATGCGCCAGTATGCTGTATGGGCTGGCGTCGCAGCGGTTCTGTTGACCGTAGCCGTAGTGGCCGTTTCCCGGCTCAAACCGGCTGCTCCCACGGTAGACCGCTCCACGATCTGGACCGATACAGTCAAACGCGGCCCCATGATCCGCCAGGTTCGCGGGTCCACGGGAAGCCTTGTCCCGCGCGAAGACTCGATCGAGCTCATCCCCGCGCAGACCGACTCGACCGTCGTGCGCATCCGCGTCCTGCCCGGCGCCAAGGTCACTCCTGACACCATCCTGATGGATCTGGCCGACCCGCAGCTTGACCAGGAGCTTCTGAACGCGCAACTGGCGCTGAAGGCTGCCCAGGCCGACTACAAGAGCCTGCAGGCCACGCTGCAAAGCACGCTGATGGACAAGAAGACCGCGGCCGCGCAGGTGAACGCCGACTACACCCAGGACCAGTTGCAGGCACAGACCGACAAGGCCCTCTTCGATCTGGGCGTGATTGCCGGCATCGCCTACAACAAATCAAAAAACACCGCCGACCAGTTGACCGCCCAGCACAAGCTCAGCATTGAGCAGCTTGACGTGAACCAGAAGGCGATTGAGATCCAGCTGGCTTCGCAGCAGACCAAAATTGACCAGGCCAAGGCGCTGCTGGCCCTCTATCAGAGGCAGGCCGGGTCGCTTCAGGTCAGGGCCGGCATCTCCGGCTCGCTCGCGCCGCTTGCCGTTCCGTTGCAGGTGGGCCAGCACGTGACCGCGGGTACCTCGGTTGCCGAGGTGATTGAGCTCGACAAGCTCAAGGCCGCCCTGCAGATCGCCGAAACCCAGGCCCGCGACATCCAGATCGGCCAACCCGCCTCCATTGACACCCACAACGGCACCATTCCGGGCCACGTGACCAGAATTGATCCCGCCGTAGTGAACGGAACGCGCACCGTTGACGTAATGCTGGATGGGCCTCTGCCCGCGGGCGCGGTTCCGCAGTTGAGCGTGGACGGAACCATCGACCTGGAACGGATGACCGATGTGCTTTTTGTCGGTCGGCCGGCCCTGGGCAACGAGAACTCCACGCTCAGCCTGTTCAAGATCGACCCGGACGGCAAGGGAGCCACGCGCGTGCCGGTCAAGGTGGGCCGCGCCTCGGTGAACGACATTCAAATCATCGAAGGCCTCAAGGAAGGCGATTCCGTGATCCTCTCCGATATGTCGCGCTGGGACAATCAGGACCGCATCCGCCTGGAATAGGTTTTGCGAAACAAGAACAGGGAACAGGTATCAGGAAACGTGGAACAGGAAGCAAGGGAACTGGGAGCAGGGATCAACCGCTGATCTCCGATCACTCACAACGGACAACCGGCAACTGGGGGAGAGAATGGCATCGAACGGAACGCTGATTGAAATCGAGGACCTGACCAAGGTTTTTTACACCGACGAAGTGGAGACGCATGCGCTCTCCGGCATCAACCTGAGCATTGCGCGTGGCGAGTATGTGGCCATGTCCGGCCCGTCGGGCTGCGGCAAGTCCACACTGCTTTCCATTCTCGGTCTGCTTGACACGCCCACCGGCGGCAAGTACCTGCTCAACGGCAGTCCAGTCGAGAACCTGAACTTCGGCGACCGTTCGCGCATCCGCAACCAGGAGATCGGTTTCATCTTCCAGAGCTTCAATCTCATCGGCGACCTCACTGTCGAGGAGAATGTCGAGCTGCCGCTCACCTATCGCGCCGGCATGCCTTCGGCAGAGCGCAAGAAGCGCGTGAAGGATGCGTTGGAGCGCGTCAATATGGCGCACCGCATGAAGCATTATCCCGCGCAGCTCTCCGGCGGTCAGCAGCAGCGCGTGGCCGTGGCCCGTGCCCTGGCCGGTTCGCCGTCCATTCTGCTGGCCGACGAGCCTACCGGCAACCTGGACTCCAAAAACGGCGAGGCCGTCATGCACCTGCTTGCCGATCTGCACCGCGAGGGCTCGACCATCTGCATGGTGACCCACGATCCGCGCTTTGCCAAGCACGCGCAGCGCGAAGTGCACCTGTTTGACGGAAAGGTCGTCTCGGTCGACGAGCTCAAAAAGCTCGAAGAAGAAGTCGAGGCTTAAGTTACTGGCCGTTGTCGCCGCATGAATGATGGACGTTTCAGGTTGCTGGTCCCCTGAGCGAGGTTCTCGCTAGCGGGGTGGGGATCTCTATGTTGTCAGGCGCTCGGACTGCGGGATTGGCTGTATAGCTGCCGTGGTTCGCGCCGCTTCCATCCTACGCACGCGGGCACGTTGTTCCAGGCAGCTATTCAAAAGGAAGGGGGGCAGGATGCAGATTTTGTTTCACGACATTCGTTACGCGCTTCGTCAGTTGCGCAGAAATCCGGGATTCACTGTCCTGGCTGTGATCACGCTGGCGTTGGGCATTGCCGCCAACAGCACGATCTTCAGTTGGATCAGCTCGACTCTGCTCAATCCCATCCCCGGCATTGCAAACACCAGCGACATGGTTACGGTGATGCGGGGAGAACGCAGCGAGCATCCGACGCCCCCGTTCTCTTACCTCGACTATGCGGACCTGCGCGACAGTACGCACAGCTTCTCCGGACTGCTTGGCTATCACGACGACTACATGTCCATCACCGGGTCCGGCAAACCGGAGCGCATTTATGGGGCGCTGACCTCGGCGAACTATTTTGAGGTGCTCGGCGTGCGGCCCATTCTCGGCCGAACCCTTCTGTCGTCGGCGTCGAATGAGCGCAAGGGCACGGCAGAGGCGGTTCTCGGGTACGACTTGTGGCAGAACCACTTTGCCGGCGATCCCGCGATCGTGGGAAAAACCATTGAGATCAACCTCCATCCCTATACCATTATTGGCGTCGCTCCGCTCGGCTTTCAGGGCTGCAAGAGCGGCTTGCGCGCGGATATCTGGATTCCGTTGGGCATGGATCAGCAAATATGGGGTTCTTCGCGCATCAACAATCGCGATGGGTTGTGGCTCAACGTGCTTGGCAAGCTCAAGCCCGGAGTGGATCACCGCCAGGCCGAGAGCGAGATGAACGTGTTGATGCAGGGCATCGTCGCGCGCTATCCGGATGCGCATCTGGGCCCGAATCAGATCTCCACCGATCCTCTTTGGCGCTCGCCCTTTGGAGCCAATGTCTATCTCTACGGAACGCTGCCCACTCTTTTGGCGCTGGCTGCGGTGCTGTTGCTGCTGGCCTGCGCCAACGTGGCCAATCTGCTGCTGGTGCGCTCGGTGGCGCGGTGCCGCGAATTCGCCATTCGTCTGTCCATCGGGGCGAGCCGCTGGAGGCTGGTGAGACAGTTGCTGGTTGAGAACCTGCTGGTGGCTCTGGCGGGAGGCGCGGTTGCGCTCTTGTTCACCGTCTGGACGGCGAGCTCCCTGGCCTTCTTCCTGCCCCCGACCACTCTGCCTCTCGTCCTGAATGGCCATGTCGATTCCAGGGTGCTTCTTGCCACCATGCTGGTCTCGGTTCTTACCGCCGCCGCCTCCGGTGTCATTCCGGCGCTGCGCTCGTCCAGTCTTTCTCCGGTGTCCGTCCTGAAAGACGAGGCGCTCAACACGTCCGGAGGCCTTCACAAGTCGCGGCTGTCGAGCGGGCTCGTGGTTGCGCAAGTCGCGCTGTCGCTGCTCCTGCTCACCTGTGCCGGGTTGTTCGTCCGCAGCCTGCAAATCGCACAACGGTCCGATCCTGGATTCGATCCCAACCATGTGTATCTCACTTCGTTCGATCTTGACCCGATGGGCTATTCCAGGGTCAAAGGAATCGAGTTCGACCGGCAGTTGCTGACGCGCGTTAGAACGCTGCCCGGCGTCCAGTCCGCGACCCTGGGGGATTTCTCGCCCCTCAGTTTCACCATTCACTCCGACTTCGTGCAGCTCGAAGGATATGTGCCCCGTCTGCGTGAATCCATGGAGGTCGACCGGGGCATCGTTGGCACCGGTTATCTGCAAACGCTGCGCACCGCGCTGCTCACCGGGCGCGACTTCACTGACCAGGACAATGCCGCCGCTCCTCCGGTCGCGATCGTCAACCAGGCCCTGGTCCATCGCTACTGGCCGGGACAAAGCGCGATTGGCAAGCGCATCCAGGTGGCCGGTGGATGGTGCACCGTTGTCGGCGTGGCCGCGAATGGCAAGTACCGTCGTCTGGTTTATGACCCCGCGCCGCTGGTCCTGCTGCCGCTCGCGCAGCGCTACAGCAATGAAGTGATTCTGCACGTGCGTACGACGGGCGAGCCGCAGGCGATCGCTTCGGCGGTTGACCAGACGATCCATGACCTCAATCCAGACCTGCCGCTATTCAATGCGACCACGCTCAGGGCGAATATGCAGATGGGCAGTGTTTTTGAACGCATAGAGGTTGCCTTCGCGGGCTCGTTCGGCCTGCTGGCCCTGATCCTGGCGGCTGTCGGAATCTATGGAGTGGTGGCCTACACCACCAAACAGCGTACCCATGAGATTGGAATTCGCATCGCGCTTGGCGCCGCGAAGACGGATGTATTTCGCCAGGTGCTGGCACAGGGATTGCGGCTCACGCTGGCTGGCCTGGCTGTCGGCTTTGCCGTTTCGCTGGTCATGACTCGCTTTTTACGCGGCTTTCTTTTTGGTGTCGGAGCCACCGACTGGCTGACCTTTGCCAGCGTTGCCGCCGTGCTCTGCGTGGTTGCATTGGCGGCTTGTTATGCCCCCGCGCGCCGTGCCGCTTCCATTGAGCCCATGCAGGCTTTGCGAACCGAATAGGAGATACACCGATGCACTCACTGCTTCAGGATCTGCGTTACGCGCTTCGCCAGTTGCGCAAGTCGCCCGGTTTTACGTTAGTCGTGGTGCTGATGCTGGCGCTCGGCATCGGCGCCAACACCGCGGTCTTCAGCGTGATGAACGCGATCCTGATGCAGTTGCTGCCCGTCAGCCATCCTGAGAGTCTCACCACTGTCCGGCTGGCGCAGGGCCTTGTCCCGCCCCCCGGCACCGGAACCGTTGACGCCAACACCACCTTTTCCGAGTCCGCCTTTGAGGCGCTTCGCCAGCGCGCCGACATATTCCAGGACCTCGTCGCCTACGTTCCCCTCAGCTTTTCCGGCAGCACCGCGGTCCGCCATGGCGACTTGCCCGAGCAGGCCGAAGGCGATCAGGTCAGCGGCAATTTTTTCTCCGGCATCGGCGCGCGGCTTGCCCTGGGGCGCGGCTTTTCTCTCGACGACGAAAAGGATCACGCCCCGGTTGCAGTCCTCAGCTATGACTACTGGACGCGCAGCTTCGCCCGCGACCCTTCCATCCTCGGCCAGACCATCTACGTGAAGGGCATCCCCATGACCGTCGTCGGCGTCACGGCGCAGGGATTCAACGGCGTTGAACCGGCCACCAAAACCGATTTCTGGATTCCCCTCCAAACCCGCTCCGAGCTGAACGCGTGGGGCGCTCCAGGCGCCAGCAACTCGCTCTATGGCACGCCTACCTGGTGGTGCCTGCGCATGATGGCCCGCCTGCGTCCCGGGATCTCACCGCTCCAGGCGCAGCAGGCTCTTGCCGGAACCTTCGGCCAGACCGTACAGCAGTCGCTCGGCACCATCGATCCGCGCGTCTGGAAGCCGCTTCTCGACTTTGTCCCCGTTCGCGGCATCGCCGGCTACGACCGGGAATATCGCGAGCCGGTCTGGATTCTCATGGGACTGGTTGCCCTGGTCCTCTTCATCGCCTGCACCAACGTGGCCATGATGGTACAGGCCCGCAACACCGTGCGGCAGCGCGAATTCAGCCTGCGTCTTGCGATCGGCGCCGGCAAGGCAGCCATCTTCCGCCAGTTGCTCTGCGAGAGTCTCCTGCTGGTTGCGGCCGGTTCCGCGTTGGGCTGGATATTTGCGCTTTCGGCCACGCGCATGTTGTCCATGTGGTCGGGTATTGAAACCGGCCTCAGCCCGGACCGTAACGTCCTCCTGTTTACCTTGCTTCTCTCGGCACTGGCTGCATTGACCTTCGGCCTGGTTCCCCTGTTGAGCGCCGTGCGCGCGCCGGTTGCGGGCGTGCTGCGGTCCAGCTCCACCGGACTGACCGCAAGCAGAACCCGCGCTCTGGGCGGACGCATCGTGCTCGCCGGGCAGATGGCCGTCTGCCTGGTGCTGTTGATGGCCGCGGGCCTTCTCATGCGCACCCTGCGCAACTACGCCACTCAAAATCTCGGCATGCCGTCGCAGCAGCTCTTTGTTTTCGGTGTTACTCCACAGGGCCTGCCCGACGCTCATCCGTTTTACCGCACCCTGCTCGAGCGGCTCCGCCAGGTCCCAGGCGTCGAGGCAGTTTCCATGGCAGAGGAGCGTCCCGGCACAGGCGGCAGCAATAATCGCGGCCTTACGCTGGATGGCGTTGAGCGCCGGGGCGAGCGTGTTCGCTCCAACGACGTCGGCCCCGGCTTCTTTCAAACCATGGGCGTTGCCGTCCTCGCCGGCCGCGACATCAGCGAATCCGATACGCAGAATTCGCCGTTCGTTGTGCTGGTCAACGAGACTTTCGTGAAGCGCTTCCTGGCCAACACCAATCCCCTAGGCCATCACATCGACGGCGGCCCGTTCCACTTCACCATCGTCGGCGTGGTGCGCGACAGCAAGTTCATCTCGGTCGATGAGAAGCCGATGCCCATGGCCTATTACGCCTGCATGCAAGCCCCCGCGCTCACCACCATGCAAATCGAGGTGCGCACGCGCGGCGCCGCGGCCGCTGTTCTGCCGGAGCTCCGACAGGCAGTTGCTGCGCTCGATCCCAACATCCCGCTCGAAAAACCGATGACCCAAGAGCAGCAATTCAGGCAGTCCTACGAGAAACAGCGCATGTTTGCCGCAATGGGCGGATTCTTTGGCCTTCTCGCTGCGCTGCTGGTCGCCACCGGCCTCTACGGCATGCATTCCTTCCGCGTCAGCCGCCGCACCACGGAGATCGGCATACGCATGGCTCTGGGCGCAAGCCGTGGCCAGGTGCTGGCCATGGTCATGCGTGAAGGCCTGTGGGTGCTGCTGGCGGGGCTCTCCGTGGGCATTCCGCTCACCGTGCTGGCCGCGCGCCCGCTCAAATCCATGCTGTACCAGATGTCTCCCTTCGATCCGGCCAGTTTTGTCCTGGCCATTGCGGCGATGATTGTCGTCTCAGCGTGCGCAGCATTGCTGCCCGCGCGCCGCGCCGCATCCATTGAACCCATGCAGGCGCTGAGAAGCGAATAACCGGCCGTCACGCCAGGCGAAAGGAGTTGGGACGCGATGAGTCAATTGTTTCAGGACATCCGCTACGCATTGCGCCAGTTGCGCAAGTCGCCCGGCTTCGCGCTCACCGCGGTCCTCACACTGGCCTTCGGCATTGGCGCCACCACCGCCATCTTCTCCATCGTTGAGGGCGTGCTGTTGCGACCCTTGCCGTTTCCCGATCCCTCCCGGCTGGTTACGCTCGGCGACCGGTTGGAAGGCGTCAAGTACGGCGGCGGCACGCCCGGTGTCACGGCGCCCGGCGTTCAGGCCTATCTGCGCGACACGCACGCCTTTCAGGGCATTGGCGGTTACGCGACCACCACCTATGAGCTTTCCGGTTCAGGCGACCCGGCGCAGATCAACGCCGCCCGGCTTACGGCCAGCATGATTCCGGCGCTTGGCGTCTCGCCGTTCATGGGCCGCGCGTTCATCCGGCAGGAGGACGAGGGCAGGCAGCAGGTTGCCCTCCTCAGTTACCAGACCTGGCACAGCCGCTACCACGCAGATGCGCGTATCCTCGGCCAGAAGATTCTTCTCGACCGCAAACCCTACGAGATTATCGGCGTCATGCCGCGCGATTTCGAGTTCCCGCTGATTCCGGGGCAGCTCAACCGCAGCGAACTCTGGGTGCCGATGAGCCTCACCCAGACTGAACTGGTGCAGGGCGTGGGAGCCTGGAACTTCTACCTCGTGGGACGGTTGCGGCCGGGCGTGACCCCGGCGCAGGCGCAGCAGGATGCTGCCGGCGCGGCGCAGGAGATCATGAACAACTTTCCGCCGGCTCTCTCCGCACGCCGCATTCACCCGGCTGTCCAGCCGCTCGATGAGGCTACAACCGCGGCGGCCCGGCCGCTGGTCCGGACCCTCTTCTTCGCCGTCTCGGTGGTCCTGTTTATCGCCTGCGCAAATTTGGCCGGACTGTTGCTGGTGCGCGTGATTCGCCGCCGCCGCGAGATTGCCGTCCGCCTGGCGTTGGGCGCCAGAAGTGCGGCGGTCGTCCGCCAATCCCTCGTCGAGGCGCTGCTGCTGAGCGTTGGCGGCGGGCTTCTGGGACTGGCCTGCGCATCGGTTGCCCTGCGTATGGGCGTCAGCTTTCTTCCCGAGACGCTTCCGCGTGTCAGCGCCATCGGTCTCGACTTCAATGTGGTTGCCTTTGCGCTCTCGCTGGCCGTGCTCACCGGTCTATTGTGCGGTCTGATTCCGGCGCTGGCAGCCGCGCGAACCGGCGTCAACGAGGCGTTGAAAGAGGGCGGACGCACCGGCACCGCGGGCAGCGGCCACGCGCGCCTCCGCTCCGCTTTGGTCGTTGCTGAAATTGCCGTGGCCCTGGTTCTGCTCACCGCTTCCGGCCTGCTCATGCGCAGCTTTGAGAAGATGCGCACCATCGACCTCGGCTTCCGCGCGGACCACACCTTGACGGCCTCCTACAGCCTCCCGCGGCAGCAGTATTCCACTCAGGCCGCCATTGACGGTTTCAACCTCTCCCTGCGCACCAGGCTGGAGCAGTTGCCCGGCGTGCAGGCGGTGGGATTCACCTCGATGCTGCCCTCTTCGGACGTGGAATTCCAGGGCACCTTCACCCCTGAAAATTACATCGCTCCCAAAGGCGCGGGCTTGAACCTGGCCTGGATACCGCAAGTGATCGGGAACTACTTTGAGGCCCAGGGCATTCCCATCGTGCGCGGCCGCAGTTTCACCCCTGCCGACACCGAGGACGCTCCGCTGGTGGCGATTGTGAATGCGGCGCTGGCCGAGCACTACTGGCCCGGCCAGGACCCCATCGGCAAACGGCTGCACCGCGGACCCAAAGAAGCAAATCTGCCCTGGCTTACCGTTGTCGGCGAAATTGGCCCGGTCAAGGAACTTGCGCCGGATGTGCCAACCGGCGAGCAGTTCTACATCCCAGCCAGCCAGGTCAAACCCGGCGCGGGGCCGTTCGCGTCTCCCAGCATGCTCACTGGCCGGACCGGCTCCATCGTGATGCGCGCCCAGATGCCGCCCGATCAGATGACCGGCTCCCTGCGCGCCGTCGTCCGCTCCATCGATCCCCAACTTCCCCTGACCAACATCGAATCCATGGACCGGGTTGTTGCCGAAGGACAGGCGCCTCGGAAATTCAACACCGCCATCATCTCCGGCTTTGCCGCGGCGGTCGTACTGCTGGCGTTGCTCGGCATCTACAGCGTTATCGCCTTTTCTGCCGCATTGCGCACCCAGGAGATGGCCATTCGCCTTGCCCTCGGCGCGCAGCGCGGCGGCGTCATGCGCCTGGTGCTCGTTTCCGGCGCCCGGCTGGGCCTGATCGGCTGCGGCATCGGAGCCGTCGCCGCAATCTTTGCCATGCGGCTCATGCGTTCCTTGTTGTTTGAAGTGGACCCGCTGGATCCGGTTGTCTTCGCGCTTGCAGCCATTTCAATCTTTCTGCTGGCGCTTGCCGCTTCCGTGATTCCGGCGCGGCGCGCAGCGGCAGTCGAACCGATGCAGGCGCTCAGAACCGAATAGGAGAAACAGATATGCACTCACTGCTCCAGGATCTGCGTTACGCGCTTCGCCAGTTGCGCAAGTCGCCCGGCTTCACGCTGGTCGTAGTGCTGATGCTGGCGCTCGGCATTGGCGCCAACACCGCGGTCTTCAGTGTGATGAACGCGATCCTGATGCAGTTGCTGCCAGTCAGCCATCCCGAAGGCCTCAGCTACGTGCGTATGGCCAATGGCAAAGGGCAAGCGCCGGGAGCCAGCAGCACTGGAGATTCGAATACGTCGTTTCCCGAGGTCGCCTTTGAGGCTCTCCGCCAGCGCAGCGATGTTTTCGAGGAGTTGATCGCATACGTTCCGCTCAGCACTACCGGCAGTGTTGGGGTCCGTCATGGCGAACTTCCCGAGGAGGCCGAGGGCGAGGAAGTCAGCGGCAACTTCTTCTCTGGCGTGGGCGCGCGGTTGGAGCGTGGCCGCGGCTTTACGCCCGCCGATGAAAAGAACCACACGCCGGTTGTCGTTCTCAGTTACAACTACTGGACGAGGAGTTACGCGCGCGATTCCGCTGTTCTGGGGCAGACGCTCTATGTCAAGGGCATTCCCATGACGGTGGTGGGCATAGCCGCTCCCGGATTCAATGGCGTGGAACCGGCCACTTCGACTGACTTCTGGATTCCGCTGCAGACTCGGTCCGAGTTGAATGCATGGGGTGCGCCGGCGCAATTGAACTCGCTTTATGGCTCGCCCAAATGGTGGTGTCTGCGCATGATGGCGCGCCTTCGTCCCGGGGTCACCTCCATGCAGGCGCAGCAGGCGCTGGCCGGCACATTTGGAGAGGTCGTCCAACAGACGGTTGGCTCGGTCAATCCCCATAAGTGGAAGCCGCTCGTGGACTTCGTTCCCGCCCGTGGCATCGCCGGTTATAACGAGGAGTATCGCCAGCCGGTGCGGATTCTGATGGGCCTGGTTGCTTTGGTGCTGCTTATCGCCTGCACCAACGTGGCCATGATGGTGCAGGCGCGCAACACGGTGCGGCAACGCGAATTCAGCTTGCGCCTGGCGATTGGCGCTAGCAAGGCCGCCATCTTCCGCCAATTATTGTGCGAGAGCCTTCTGCTGGTTGCGGCCGGATCATCGCTGGGCTGGCTCTTCGCGATTTCAGCCACGCGCATGTTGTCCACGTGGTCGGGCATTGAGACCGGTCTCAGCCTGGATCGCAACGTCCTGCTGTTTACGCTGCTCATCTCTGCTCTGGCGGCGTTGGCATTTGGGATTGTCCCTTTGTGGACCGCCATGCGTGCGCCTGTCGCGGGTGTGCTGCGCTCCAGTTCCACCGGCCTGACCGAAAGCAGAACCCACGCTCTCGGAGGGCGCATTGTGCTCGCCGGACAGATGGCCATCTGCCTGGTGCTGTTGATGGCGGCTGGCCTACTGCTGCGCACTTTGCAGAACTACGCAACCCAAAACCTTGGCATGAACGCGGAAGGCTTACTCGTCTTCGGCGTCACTTCGCAAGGGCAAACGGACACACACGTCTTCTATCGCGAACTTCTGGATCGCCTGGCTCAGGTCCCCGGGGTAGAATCCGTCTCCATGGCGTCGAACCGTCCCGGCTCCGGATGGTCCAATAACAATGACCTGATACTTGATGGAGTAAACAGGCAAGGCGAGCCACTGCGCTCCAACGACGTGGGCCCCAATTTTTTCCACACCATGGGCGTGCCCATTCTTGCCGGCCGCGACATCGCCTGGTCCGACGCGCAAGACACGCAGTTAGTCGCGCTGGTCAACGAGACGTTCGTAAAGAAATATCTTGCCAACACCAATCCTCTGGGTCATCAGCTTGGAGGCAAGCACCGCTTCACCATCGTGGGCGTAGTCCGAGACAGCAAGTACCGCTCCGTGGATGAGACGCCGAGACCCATGGCCTATTACGCCGACATGCAGGCGCCGTCGCTGGGAACCACGCACATTGAGGTGCGCACCCGCGGAGTGGCGATGGCCGTGTTGCCGGAGTTGCGCAAGGCCGTTGCCTCACTTGATCCGAATGTACCGCTCGAACAGCCCATGACCCAGCAGGAGCAATTTGAAAAGTCCTATGAGAAGCAGCGCATGTTTGCCGCCATGGGAGGATTCTTCGGCGTGCTTGCGGCGTTGCTCGTTGCCACCGGTCTCTACGGCACGCATTCGTTCCGCGTCAGCCGCCGCACCACGGAAATCGGCATACGCATGGCGCTGGGCGCCAGCCGTGGCCAGGTGCTGGCCATGGTCATGCGCGAAGGCCTGTGGGTGTTGCTTGCGGGGCTCGCCGTGGGCATTCCGCTCACGGCGCTGGCCGCGCGGCCGCTCAAATCCATGCTCTACCAGATGTCTCCCTTTGATCCGGCCAGTTTTGCCCTGGCCATTGCGGCCATGGTCGTCGTATCTGCCTTGGCTGCCCTAGTGCCCGCGCGCCGCGCCGCATCCATTGAACCCATGCAAGCGTTGAGAAGCGAGTAATCGGACGGTACGGCAAGACAAAGGAGAATAGACGCGTTGAATCAATTGCTTCAGGACATTCGCTACGCATTGCGCCAGTTGCGCAAGTCGCCCGGCTTCACGCTCACCGCCGTCGTCACGCTGGCGTTGGGCATCGGCGCCAATACCGCCATCTTCACGCTGGTGCATGGCATCCTGATGCGCTCGCTGCCGGTCACCGATCCCTCCAGCCTCTACCGCATCGGCGACAACGACGAATGCTGCGTGGAAGGCGGCATTCCCGGCAATGCCGGCGACACCGGCGACTTCTCCATCTTCTCCTACGACCTCTATCAGTACCTCAAAAACTCCGCGCCGGAGTTTGAGCAACTGGCCGCGGTACAGTCCGGGCGCGACCGTTGGACCGTGCGCCGCGGCAATGAAATCGCCAAATCCCTGACCGGCGAATTCGTCTCCGGCAACTACTTCGCCACGCTGGGCCTTGGCGCCTATGCGGGGCGCATCTTCAGCGACACGGACGATACGCCCTCTGCGGCGCCTGCCACTGTCATCAGTTACAAAACCTGGCAAGGCGACTACGCTGCCGATCCCTCCATCGTTGGTTCCACCATTTATATCCAGGCCCGGCCCTTCACCGTTGTCGGCATCGCTCCGCCCGGCTTTTTCGGCGACCGCGTTGCGGACACTCCGCCAGATTTCTGGATACCTCTCCAGACCGAGCCATACATTCATGGAGACAGCTCCTATCTCCATCATGCCGAGGCCCACTGGCTTTATCCCCTTGGCAGGGTCCGCCCCGGTACCAATGTCGGCGCGTTGCAGGCCAAGCTCACCGGCGTGCTGCGCCAGTGGCTCTACTCCCGCCCGCAGCTTACCGCTAACGGCGGCTCGACCCTCATTCCCAGGCAGCACGTCGTTCTCTCTCCCGGCGGCGGCGGCATTCAGAACCTGCAGCAGGAGACCGGCAAGGGTCTCAAGATGCTGATGATCCTCTCTTCGGTGGTGTTGCTCATTGCCTGCGCCAACATCGCCAACCTGATGCTGGCCCGCGCCACAACCCGGCGCGCAGACGTGGCCGTGCGCATGGCTCTGGGCGCCGGCCGCAGCCGCCTCATCCGCCAGATTCTTACCGAGAGCGTGCTCTTGAGCTGCATTGGCGGCTTCGCCGGACTGGCCGTTGCCTATGCAGGTTCCCACACCATTCTGGCTCTCGCATTTCCCGATGCGCGCAACATCCCCATCGACGCCAGTCCCTCCCTGCCCATTCTCGGCTTTGCATTTCTGGTTTCGCTGGTCACCGGCATCCTGTTCGGCGCCGGACCCGCATGGCTTTCCTCCCATGCGCAACCGGCCGAGGCACTGCGCGGCGTCAACCGCTCCACCCGCGACCGCTCTTCGCTGCCGCAGAAATCCCTGGTCGTCTTCCAGGCCGCGCTGTCGCTGGTCCTGCTGGCAGGAGCCATCCTGATGACCAAATCCCTGGCCAATCTTGAGAATCAGAAATTCGGCATCGCCACATCCAACCGCTACGTGTTGCATCTTGACCCGGCCGGCGCCGGCTACACCGTAGACCGCGTGCCCGCGCTCTATCGCCAAATTGAGGAGCGCTTCTCCGCGCTGCCCGGCGTGGCCCACGTGGGCATGGCGCTGTACAGCCCGCTCGAAGGCGACAACTGGGGCGAGTGCGTCATTCAGCAAGGCCATCCCGCGCCAGGACCGAACGCCCATTGCGGTTCCACCTGGGATCGCGTCAGCACGCACTTTCTCGATGCCGTCGGCGTGCCCATCGTCCGCGGCCGCGGATTCACTGAGCAGGACACGGCAAATTCTCCCCAGGTCGTTGTCGTCAATCAAGCCTTTGTCAAAAGGTTCTTTCCCAATCAGGACCCCATCGGTCAGCACTTCGGCATCGATTTCCCGCAGTACTCCGGTAGTTGGCAAATCGTGGGCGTCTTTGCCGACTTCAAGCTGAACAATCCGCGTAGCAACATCCGTCCCGTATACCTGCGGCCGCTCTCGCAGAAGCTTGCCTATAACATGCCGGAGATGGATTCGGGCGAGACGCAATCCATGTTCATCGATTCCATCCTTCTCAACTTTAATCAGCCGCAGCAGAACGCCAATGCGCTGATTCGACACACGCTGGCCGGCATCGATCCCAATCTCACCGTCATGGACCTCCGCTCGCTCGATGCGCAGGTCGCCGACAACTTCAACCAGGAGCGCCTCATCGCGCGCCTCACCAGCCTGTTCGGCATCCTCGCTCTCATCCTCGCCTCGGTCGGCCTTTACGGCGTCATGTCCTACTTCGTCGCCCGCCGCACCGGCGAGATCGGCATCCGCATGGCGCTTGGAGCCACGCGGCAAAGCGTTGTGGCCATGGTGCTGCGCGGTGCGCTCTGGCAGATTCTCATCGGCCTCGCTCTGGGCATTCCCGCGGCGCTGCTTGCCGCGCACTTCATGGCCAGCCTGCTGTACGGCGTGGGCAGCTATGATCCGCTGTCGCTTGCCGGCGCAACGTTTGTGCTGGCTCTGTGCGCCACCGTGGCCGGATACATTCCCGCCCGCCGCGCCGCTTCTATTGAACCCATGCAGGCTCTACGCACGGAGTAACGCGCAATCGAGAGGAGGCTGAGATGAACACGCTGCTTCAGGACATTCGCTACGCACTGCGCCAGTTGCGCCGCTCGCCCGGCTTCACGCTCACGGTGATCGTTACGCTGGCGCTTGGTATCGGCGCCAATACGGCCATATTCACACTCGTCCAGGGCATCCTGTTGCGCTTTCTCCCCGTCTCCGACCCCGCGCACCTCTATCGCATCGGCGACACCGCCGACTGCTGCTACTGGGGTGGTTTTCAAAACGACAACGGCGACTTCGGCCTGTTCTCCTACGACGCGTATCTCGATCTCAAGCAGTCGACGCCGGAGTTTGAGCAGTTGGCCGCGGTGCAGGCTGGCGGGGCCAGCCTCAGCGTGCGCAGCGGAGCGGAGCCGGCCAAGCCGATGCGCGGGGAATATGTCTCAGGCAACTACTTCTCCACGCTCGGCGTGGGCGCCTATGCCGGGCGTGCGCTCAGCGAGAGCGACGACACACCCGGAGCCGCACCAGCCATCGTCCTCAGCTATCAATCCTGGCAGTCGGACTTTGCAGGCAATGCCGGCATTGTAGGCTCAACCGTCTTTGTGCAGACGCATCCCTTCACTGTTGCGGGCATTGCGCCGCCGGGATTTTTTGGTGATCGCGTTGTGCCTATTCCACCCGATTTCTGGCTGCCTCTGGCAACGCAGCCTGTGATTGAAGGGGCGACTTCTACGCTGATGCACCATGACGATACAGGCTGGCTCTATCCGCTGGGCAGAGTGCGTCCCGGCGTCAATGTAGCCGCCCTGCAAACCAAGCTCTCCGTGATGCTGCGGCAGTGGATGGGTACGCGCCCTGCGTTCACTGACAATGGCGGCGCGGCCGTGATTCCCAGGCAGCATGTTGTCCTGGCTCCGGCAGGCGGCGGCATCCAGAAGCTGCAGGCGCAGACCGGCTCAGGCCTGCGCCTGCTCATGATTCTCTCCAGCGTGGTGCTGCTGATTGCCTGCGCCAACATTGCCAATCTGCTGCTGGCGCGCAGCACGGCGCGGCGTGCCGAGATTTCTGTGCGCATGGCCCTGGGCGCGGCGCGGCGCCGGCTCATTCGCCAGATTCTTACCGAGAGTGTGTTATTGAGCTGCATCGGCGGAGTTGCAGGCCTGGCCGTCGCCTACGCCGGAACGCGCATGATGCTGTCCCTGGCTTTTCCCATCGCCAGAAATATGCCCATCCAGGCGAGTCCATCGCTGACGGTGTTGGGCTTTGCGTTCCTTGTTTCTCTCCTGACAGGTATTGTCTTCGGCATTGCCCCGGCGTGGATGTCGTCTCATGCGCAGCCGGCCGAGGCGCTGCGCGGCGTCAACCGCTCCGCCGGCGACCGCTCTTCGCTTCCGCAAAGGGCACTGGTTGTCTTTCAGGTGGCCTTGTCGGTTGTCTTGCTCACCGGAGCGGTTCTCATGACCCGGTCGCTCAACAACCTGGAGCACCAGAACTTTGGCATGGCCACTGCCAACCGCTACGTGCTCCACTTCTCGCCGCACGACGCCGGCTATACCGTCGACCGGCTTCCCGCGCTTTACCGGCAAATTGAAGACCACTTCTCCGCGTTGCCCGGCGTGGCCCATGTAAGCCTGGCAATGTTCAGCCCTCTCGAAGGCAACAATTGGGGCAGTTGTGTCATTCAGCAGGGTCATCCCGCGCCGGGGCCGAATTCCCATTGCGGTTCCACATGGGATCGCGTCGGCATGCACTTTCTCGATTCGATCGGCGTGCCGATTCTGCGCGGCCGCGGATTTACCGAGCAGGACACGCCCACCTCGCAGCCGGTCGCGCTCGTCAATCAGGTCTTTGCGCGGCACTTCTTCCCCAACCAAGACCCCATCGGCAAACATTTCGGCGTCTATACGACGCAGTACTCCGGCGCTTTTGAAATTGTGGGCGTATTTGCCGACTTCAAGCTGACCTCTCCGCGCGATGAAATCCAACCCGTCTTTCTGCGTTTGCAGGGGCAGGCGTACACCGGCTTCAAAGAGCCGGATAATATAGCGGGCGAGAACAGCTCGATGTACGTTAATTCCATCCTTCTGGATTTCAACCGGCCTCAGCAGGACGCGGAAGCCCTGGCCCGCAAGACACTGGCCGCCATCGATCCAAATCTTACCGTGGTCCGGTTCAATACGCTGGATTTCCAGGTTGCAGGAAACTTCAATCAGGAGCGCCTTGTTGCGCGGCTCACCAGTCTCTTCGGCATCCTCGCGCTCATCCTTGCCTCGGTTGGCCTCTATGGAGTTATGTCTTATTTCGTAGCCCGCCGTACCGGTGAGATTGGCATCCGCATGGCCCTGGGCGCCACGCGGCAGAGCGTAGTGTCCATGGTGCTGCGCGGCGCGTTTTGGCAGATTCTCATCGGCCTCGCCTTGGGCATTCCTGCCGCACTTTTTGCCGGCCACCTTATGGCCAGCCAGCTTTACGGCGTGGGCAGATACGATCTGCTGTCTCTTGCCGGTGCAACCGCGATGCTCGCTCTGTGCGCCACCGCGGCAGGTTTCATTCCCGCACGCCGCGCCGCATCCATTGAGCCCATGCAGGCTCTGCGCACTGAATAACCTAACGTCGAGGAGATATAGATGAACACATTGTTGCAAGACATTCGCTACGCACTGCGCCAGTTGCGCAAATCGCCGGCCTTCACGCTCACCGTGATCGCGACGCTGGCGCTGGGCATTGGCGCCAACGCGGCGGTGTTTACGCTCTTCGATCAGGTGCTGCTGCGCATGTTGCCCGTCGATAAGCCAAAAGAACTGGTGCGCTTTGTGTGGACCGGAAGTTTCTCTGGATCGGCCAGCAGCTTCGGCGGCGACGTGCATAACTATTTTTCCTATCCCATGTACAAGGACCTGCGCGATCAGAACCAGGCCTTTCAGGGAGTCCTGGCCGCGGACCGCACCGGCGTCGGCGTCACCTGGCGCAACCAGGCTGAAAACAAGGACGCCGAAGTAGTCACCGGCAATTTTTTTCAGTTGCTGGGCCTCAAGCCGGCAATCGGCCGCCTGTTCACGCAGCAGGACGATACGTCGAAAAACGCCAATCCTGTTGTGGTGCTGAGTTACGACTATTGGCGGACGCGCTTCTCCGCCTCGCGCGATGTGGTTGGCCAGTTAGTGCTGATCAACGGCCATCCCTTCACCATCCTCGGCGTGGCGCCGGAAAACTTTCATACCGCGATTGGCGGCTATCGCCCCGGCGTGTTCCTTCCCATGAGCATGGTGGAGGTGGCCATGCCCTGGGTTGCGCCCCGCGATAACCTGAACAACCATCAGTCCATCTGGCTCACGCTGGTGGCGCGTCGCAAGCCCGGCGTCACCAACACGCAAGCCGAGGCCAGCTTGGGGCCGCTCTGGCACTCGCTCCGCGCTTATGAATTGACTCTCTACACGGCGCGGTCAGACCGCTTCAAGAAGAACTTCCTCGACAATTCGCGCCTCCAGGTTCTGGACGACTCCACCGGCTTTGCCCCGGAGCGCATGGAGTTGAAAACGCCGCTCATCATTCTCATGAGCATGGCCGGCCTGCTGGTTGCCATTTGCGCCATCAACGTGGCCACGCTGCTGCTGCTCCGTGCCGCGGGCCGCGCGCGGGAGATGTCGATGCGCTATGCGCTCGGCGCAAAGCGCGTCCGCATCGTCTCGCAGTTGCTTGTCGAGGGCGGACTGCTGGGCGCGGCCGGAGCCGCCGCGGGGCTGGCTCTTGCGCCCGTCGTGGCTGGTACGCTGGTGCACCTGATGACCAGCGCCGATCCCGGCAGCGAACCCTACTCCGCGTCCATCGATGCGCGTATATTCCTGTTCACTCTGGCAGTTTCCATTGTGACAAGCCTGTTGTTCAGCATCGCGCCGGTGCTTCACTTCCTGCGCCCTGAGCTGGCCCAGGCGCTGCGTCAAAATACGGGAACCGCCAGCAAGGGCTCGCAGAGCTTCCGCAAACTGGCAGTCGGCGCGCAGATCGCGCTCAGCGTTCTGCTGCTCGGCGGCGCGGGGTTGTTCGTGCGCACGCTCGACAATCTCCGCCACCAGCCTGCCGGTTTTGAAACCCAAAATCTCGCCACTTTCTCGCTTGATCCCACCATCTCCGGCTACGGCGAAGACCGCTCCGCGCAAATCGTCACCAATGCGCTCGACTCGTTGCGCCGCATTCCCGGCGTCACCCAGGTTGCCGCCAACAACGATCCCGAGCTCGTCGGAGATTCCAGCGGTTCCAGCTTTACCGTGCAGGGATACAAGCCGGCGGAAACCGACGACATGCACTTTGAAACTCCGTGGATCTCGCCCGGCTACTTTGCCGCTCTGCGCCAACCGGTCCTCATTGGCCGCGATTTCACCGCATCCGACGTGCAAGGCCAGCCCAAGGTGGCCATCGTCAACATGGCGCTGGCCAAGCGCTTTTACGGCTCGCCGCAAAACGCTCTGGGCCGCTTGCTGGGGCAGGGCGGCGGCCCTGACACTCATCCCGACACCACCATCGTCGGCGTGGTAGGCGACGTAAGGCATCAGAATCTGCACACCGACATGGGCCCGGGCGTCTACCGGCCTTACTTGCAGCAGCCGCATCCGGGAGGCGTCATGGTCTACGTGCGCACGGTGCAGCCGCCGGAGATGGTGGAAGGCGCAATCCGTCAGACCATTCATCAACTCGACCCCACGCTGGTTGTCGACGGGTTGCGTACCATGGAAGATCAGGTGAACATCAGCACCGCGGACCAGCGCGCTCTGGCCTTTCTCGCCATCGGCTTTTCCATACTCGCCATGATCCTGGCGGCGGTAGGATTCTACGGCGTGCTCGCCTACTCCACTGAGCAGCGCACCCGCGAGATCGGCGTGCGCCTGGCCCTGGGAGCGCAGCGCTCCAGCGTCGTTGCCCTGGTGGTGCGCGAGATGGCCATCATCGCGGCCGTTGCCACCGCGCTGGCGCTTCCCGCTGTCGTAGCCCTTGCCCGCCTTTTCAGCAGCCAGCTCTACGGCGTCACCGCTTTTGATCCGCTCACTCTGGCCGCGGCCGTCGCGCTTACCGCGATTATGGTCGCTGTGGCCGCCGCTTTGCCCGCCCGCCGCGCCGCCGCGGTCGAACCCATGCAGGCATTGAGAACCGAATAGCCTTATAAGATTTGAGATTGGAGCCAATCGCACATCATGATCGAACTGAAAAACGTGGAACGAAGTTACAAAGCCGGCCACACGGAAACCTGGGTATTGCGCCGCGTCGGGCTCACCATCAAGGAGGGCGAGTTCGTCACCGTGATGGGACCGTCCGGGGCAGGGAAGTCGTCGCTGCTCAATGTGCTGGCCCTGCTCGATGACGGCTGGCTCGGCGAATACTGGTTTGACGAGACTCCGGCCCACAAGCTCAACCGCAAGCAGCGCGCCGATCTGGCCCGCCAGCGCATCGGCATGGTCTTCCAGAGTTACCACCTGCTGGACGACCTCACCGTGGCGGAAAACATTGACCTGCCGCTCTCTTACAAGAACCTGCCCGCCAGTGAGCGCCAGGGCATGGTGGCCGACATTCTCGACCGCTTCCGCATCGTGGCCAAAAAGGACCTGTTTCCCTCGCAGCTGTCCGGCGGCCAGCAGCAACTGGTGGGCATTGCCCGCGCCGTGGTCCACGCGCCCAGGCTGCTGTTGGCCGATGAGCCCACCGGCAACCTGCACTCCACGCAGGCCCGCGAAATCATGGAACTTTTCCGCGAACTCAACCGCCAGGGAACCACCATCGTGCAGGTTACGCACTCCCAGGAAAACGCGCGCTACGGCAAGCGCATCCTGGAGTTGCACGACGGCTGGCTCACGCGCGATGAAACCCTTGAAGTACAGGCAACGGAGGCCAGCGCCAAGTGAACGTATCCAAGTCAAGTCCCGCCAAATGCATCCAAGCTGTAGCCGCGATTCTTCTGTTGCAAGTGAATCTGGCTTTCGCCGTGGAACCCGCTGCTGTGCAGTCTGCGCCCTCCCAGCAGACGCCCCCGGCCGCGGCTCAGGCGCCCGCCGGGCAGATTCCGTTTAACGAATTGCTGCGGCCTTCCCGCAACCCAATCGACGCGTATCGCGGCAAGGCCGTTTCTCCGCCCAGCCTGGCAAACTCTCCGCGCCTTGATTCGCTGGTGCGGAACGGCAAGCTGTATCTCTCCCTGCACGACGCCATCGATCTTGCCCTGGAGAACAACCTCGACCTGGTCATTGCGCGCTACAATCTGCCCATCGCGCAGATGGATGTTCTGCGTACGCAGGCCGGCGGCTCGGTGCGCGGCGTCAATACCGGCGTCGTGTCCGGTACGCCGGGAGGCGCCGGGGGCGGCGTCTTCGGCAGCGGCTCCGGTGCGGGAGCCGGCGGCACTTCCAGCGGCGCGGGCGGCGCGGGAGCCGGAGCTTCCGGCCTGGTCACGTCCACCCTGGGCACAGGTTCCTCGGTCAGCACCTACGATCCGCATATCGCCGCGAATGCCTATGTGGATCACACCTCGCAACTGCTGCCCAACCAGACGCTCTACGGCGTGCCCATCATTCACCAGAACACAGTTCTGGCAAACCTTACCTATTCTCAGGCGTATGCCACCGGAGCCAGCCTCCAGGTGGAGTGGTATAACAACCGTCAAACCACCAACAGCCCCAATCAAACCCTGAACCCGCAGTTGAACTCCTATTTTGAGGCTTACGTGCAGCAGCAGTTGCTCTCCGGCTTCGGCCTGGGGACCAATCTGCGCTACCTGCGTATTGCCAAGACCAACCGGAAGGTCTCTGACATTGCGTTTCGCGCCCAGGTGATCGCTACCGTAACCCAGATTTGCGATCTGTACTGGGATCTGGTCAGCGCCTATGATAACGAGCAGGTCGGCGAGCGCTCCATGGATTTTGCCCGCCAGACCCTCGACATCAGCCGCAAACAGTTAGCCCTGCAGGCAATTCCAGAGATGGATGTGCTCAAAGCCGAGGGCGACGTGGCCACGCGCGAGCAGGACCTGACCGTCTCCCGCACCAATCTCGAGTTGCAAGAGCTGTACATGAAGAACGCCATCACCCGCTCGCTCGATGACCCCGTTCTTCAGGAGATTCCGGTTATTCCGGTGGATCACATCGGCACCCAGGTTGAAACCAAGTCCGCCCCGGTGCAGGACATGATTGCCGACGCCCTCAAGAACCGCACGGAACTGCTGGAGTCGAGCCTGGTTCTGGAGAACAGTGAGCTCAGCCGCAAAACCGCGCGCAACGCACTGTTGCCCACGCTCACCGCTTACGGCTTTTATGCCGGAACCGGATACGCCGGCACCGCCAACCCCTCGAACAAAACCCCTCTCACCAATGTCCCGACAGGCTTCACCGGGGCGGTGGACAATGCCTTCAACTATTCCTCGCCGGAGTATCAGGTGGGACTTCAGTTGAATGTTCCCTTGCGCAACCGCATCGCCAAGGCCGACCAGTACCGCACCGAGCTCGAGTACCGCCAGTCGCAGGTGTATCTTGAAGAGTTGAAAAAGCGCATCCGCATCGAGGTGCAGAATGCGCGTTATGCCCTGGAGCAGGGGGCCAGCGGAGTGGAGTCCGCCCGCCATGCCCGCGACCTGGCGCAGAAGACATTCGATATCATGCAGAAGGAACAGAAACTGGGCGCGGGATCGAACCAGCAGACCCTCACGGCCGACCACGATCTGGCTCTGGCCGAGTCCGCGCTGGTCACCGCCGAAACCGCATACGAAAAAGCGCGCATTGAAGTGCGGCGCGCCACCGGCGCAATTCTCGAGGAGTACGGCATCTCGATCGCCGACGCAAAGTCCGGTCAGGTGGAGGCAGAACATCTCCAGTAAGCAAGAGCCAATCCGGGTTCTGGTTGCCGATGACCAGCCTCACATCCTCGAGGCCGTCGAGTTGCTGCTCGCCCCGCAGGGCATCCGCGTGGACTGCGTCCGCTCGCCCCAGTTGCTGATTGAGGCGCTCGGCCACGCCGACTACGATGTGCTGCTCATCGACCTCAACTACACCCGCGACACCACCTCCGGCCAGGAAGGCCTCGATCTGCTGGCCCGCATCCAGGAGTTCGACTCCCGCCTGCCGGTCATCGTCATGACCGCCTGGGGCAACATCGACCTGGCAGTCGAATCCATCAAGCGCGGCGCCCGCGACTTTGTGCAAAAGCCGTGGGAGAACGAGCGGCTCATCTCGCTCATCCGCGTCCATGCCGAGCTGTATCATGCCCTGCGGCGCGCCCGCCAGCTGGAGCTTGAGAACCGCCTGCTTCTCGCCGAAGGCATGCCGGAGTTTGTGGCCGGCGCGCCCTCCATGCAGCCGGTGCTGGAACTCATCGCCCAGATCGGGCCCTCCGACGCCAACGTGCTCATCACCGGCGAGCACGGCACCGGCAAGGAAATCGTCGCCCGCCTGCTTCACGCCGCCTCGCCCCGCGCCCGCATGCCCCTGGTGGCCGTGAACGCCGGCGGCCTGCCTGAGGGAACCTTCGAGAGCGAGATCTTCGGCCACGTCAAGGGCGCATTCACTGACGCGCGCACTGACCGCATCGGCCGCTTCGAGCTGGCCAACGGCGGTACGCTCTTTCTCGACGAGATCGCCAACGTCCCCTTGCGCCAGCAGGCCAAGCTGCTGCGCGTTCTTGAAACCGGCGAACTGGAGCGCGTCGGCTCCTCGCAAACCCGCCGCGTCGACGTGCGCATTCTCTCCGCCACTAACTCTCTTCTGCAGGAAGAGGCCAAGGCCGGCAACTTCCGCGAAGATCTGCTGTTTCGCATCAACACGGTGGAGATTCACCTGCCCGCGTTGCGCGACCGGCGCGAAGACATTCCCCTGCTGGCCACGCACTTTCTCAACCGCAACCGCACCCGCTATCGCAAGCAGATCGACGGCTTCTCTCCTGCCGCCATGCAGCAGATGATGCAGTATTCCTGGCCGGGCAACGTGCGCGAACTGGAGCACACGGTGGAGCGCGCCCTGCTGCTTTGCCGGGGCAATGAGGTCGAGCCGGCCAACCTCGCCATCGCCGCCGCGCGGCCGTCGGAGACATCGTTTGAAAACATGAGCATCGACGCTGTCGAAACCCTGCTCATCCGCAAAGTGCTTCGCCGCTGCGACGGCAACATCTCGCAGGCCGCCGAGGCCCTGGGACTCAGCCGCGCCGCTCTCTACCGCCGTATCGAAAAATATGGTCTATGACAAGCTATTGCGCAGAAACCGGCGCTCGGTGGTCCGCCGGGCGTGGCTTTTCTGCCTGCTGCTGACGCTGCCCGCGCTCCTGCTCGCAGCCGTTCTTTTTTACCAGCATAAAATCTCCCTCGGACCGGCTCTACTGCTCGCCGTCTGCCTCCTCATTTACCTTGCCCTGGTGGCCGCCGCGCTCATCGATGGTCTCATCCGCCCCCTGCAAACGCTCTCCAACGTCGTCTCGTCCCTGCGCGAGGGCGATTACTCCTTCCGTGCGCGCGGGGCCGGTTCTCAGGACGCACTTGGCGAACTGGCCGCGGAGACCAACGCCCTTGCCGACCTGCTGCAGAAGCAGCGCGTCCGCTCGCTTGAGGCCACTGCGCTGCTGGCACGCATCCTTGAAGTCATGCACGCGCCCATCTTTGCCTTTGACCGCGAAGACCTGTTGCAACTGGTCAACAACGCCGGCGTCAATCTTCTCGGCCTGCCCCATGCGCGCTGCTTCGGCCACACTGCGCGGGAACTGGGCCTGGAAAACCTGCTTGCCGCCCCTGACCAGTCCATTCACTCCTTCGGCTCCAAATCCACGCGCTGGCTGCTGCGCAAGGCGGATTTCCGCCAGGACGGCGTGCCCCACACGCTTCTGTTGCTGGCCGATGTGAGCCTGCCGCTTCAGGAAGAGGAGCAGATCGCCTGGAAACGCCTCATCCGGGTGCTGGGCCACGAGCTTTCCAACTCGCTCGCGCCTATCAAGTCCATCGCCGGCAGCCTGCTGGCGCGCGTCAACCACATGGAGGGCGACGATGCCACGCTGCGCGACTTTCGCCGCGGCCTGGGCGTGGTGGAAAGCCGCGCCGACGCCTTGCACCGCTTTGTCCAGTCTTACCGGCTGCTGGCCCAGTTGCCCCCGCCGCAGCTCAGGCAGGTCTCGCTCGCGGCCCTGCTGGAGCGGGTGGTCTTGCTTGAACAACGTGTGTCCATCCAGCTCGATCCAGGACCGCCCGTCACGCTCCACGCCGATCCCGATCAGTTGGAGCAGATGTTCATCAACCTGTTGGCCAATGCCGTGGATGCATCGCTGGCCACTGAGGCCCTGCCGGTGCGCGTAAGCTGGTGGGTTGCCGGCTCCAACCTGCTGGTCGCCATTGAAGACCGGGGTCTGGGCATCGCCAACACAGACAATCTGTTTGTCCCCTTCTACACCACCAAGCCCTCGGGCAGCGGCGTGGGCCTGGCCCTGGCCCAGCAGATCGCCCGCGCGCACGGCGGCGAAATTCAGCTGCAAAACCGTGAAGACGGCGAAGGCGCACGCGCCACCATCAGGCTCCCCGTAGCCTGAAAGCAGCCGCAGAAGGCAATCCCGGCAGCGTTGTCCCTGCCGTATTCCATTGATTAGGTGAGAATTTTGACCTGCGCGGGTCGTTAACTATCCATAGAATCGCAGCTGAACGCGGTCTCGACAAATCCTTGCGCCTCGTCTTCGGGCGCCGGCTCGGAATCCATGCCTTCCGCCCGCCGCGCCGCAAAGAACAGCTCCACCTGGGCCAGCACTTCGGCCCCCGTGCGTGACTGGTAGATGGCCGCCCGCAGCTTCGCGCCTCCCGGAACGCCGTGCGTAAACCAGGTGGCAAACTGCTTCATTTTTCCGGCCGTCTCGCCCATCCGCCCGTCGCGGGGCAGCTCCTTGCAGGCTTCGGCCTCGGCCAGCAGCATCTGAAAGTAGGACCGGATCATTCTGTAACGGTCTTCCACCGTGGGCCGCTCGTAGCTGCCCGTCGCCGTGTACTGAGCAATCTGCCTGAAAATCCACGGATTCGCCGCCGCTGCCCGCCCAATCATCACCGCGTCGCAGCCGGTCTGCGCCACCATGGCCGCCGCGTCTTCCGGGGTGCGAATATCGCCGTTGCCGATTACCGGAATCCCCACGGCCTGCTTCACCGCGGAAATCCACTCCCACTGCGCCTGCCCGCTATAGCCCTGCTCGCGCGTCCGGGCGTGCAGCGCCACCGCGGCCAACCCCTCCGCCTCGGCCATCCGCGCCAGTTCCACGCACACAATCTGCTTTTCGTTCCAGCCCATCCTGAACTTCACGGTGAAGGGAATCGTGACCGCGCGTCGCACGGCGCGAAAGATCTCCCCGATCTTCGGCAGGTCGCGCAACAGGCCCGAGCCGCCGTTGCAACCCACCACACGCTTGGCCGGGCAGCCCAGGTTCAGGTCCACCATGTCAAAGCCCGTCTCTTCCACAATCCGCGCCGCATCGGCCAGGGTCTCGGGATTGGAACCGAAAAGTTGCGCCCCGATCGGGTGCTCGTCGTCGTAAAACGTCAGGTAGCGCCGCCGCTTGCTCTCCCGCATCCGCGACAGGCCATCGGCTGAGGTGAACTCGGTCATCAGCAGCCCGCAGCCCGACTGCGCATTCGTTACCACGCTGTCAACCGATTCCTGGCTCGCTTCCACGCCCGGTTCCGGGCGGGTGCTGAACAAGCTGGCGTGGCGAATAAACCGCCGGAACACGGTATCCGTAACCCCGGCCATGGGCGCCAGCACGGTGGCTGGAGCCACCAGCACCGAGCCCAGGCGCACCTCGGCAGGCACCCGCGCTTCCGCGGGCATCGCGTGCTCCCTGGGGTTGTCCCAGTCCTTCTTTACGGTAAAGCCCTTGCCTGCCATAAATTCAAGCTCTCCGCATCAACTTGGCAACTCTTCCACTTGGTAGTAATAGGGCTTTCCACGAGATTCCGGGTCCCATCCGTGCGCCATCGCTTCCCGAATGTGAGCCTCGACCTTCGCGGCCAATACCGCTGGCTGGGGAGGCTCGACCCTGGTGTAGCCGGTCTTGCGCGGGACCATGGCCGGATATTCCAGGTACAGCTCCCGGCGCGCGCCCACTGCAACCCTTACATGGATGGCAATACCCTTGCACTCGTCGCCCGTAAACCACTGCTGCTCGCGGTGCAAATGCCAGATCAGGGAGAATCCGTCGATCGTCGTTGTGCCCTCAATGGAGCGTTTTGCGCGCGGCATGGTCCATCCCCTTTGAATCGCATGGAGTGTACTGCAACACAGCAAGGCCCCCGCCGCAGCGGAGGCCTTGCTGTGCCTGCCGATTTTACTGGCCGCCGGTTACTTGGCTGCCTGCGCCTCGGTGGATTTGGCGTACTTGCGGCGGAACCGCTCGACACGGCCTGCGGTATCGACCAACCGCTGTTTGCCGGTAAAGAATGGGTGGCAAGCCGAGCAAATTTCCACGTGAATGTCGCCCTTGTGGGTCGACCGGGTCTCAAAATGGTTTCCGCAGGCGCACTTCACCTGCACCGCGTCGTAATTGGGATGAATCTTTTCCTTGGGCATCTGTCGAGGCAAACCTTTCCTGCAATGCTTCTATTGTAGTGGCATTCCGGGTGGTTTAGCAATTGCCGGGCCCTACCGCCCCAGCGCCTTCTCGATTCCCGCCTCCGCCAGGGGCGTCATCACGGCGTATCCGGCCGGAAGTGGGTGCACGCCGTCCTTGCTCAGCGTAGCCGGCAGACCGTCGCGTTCGTCCTTCATCGCCGCGTGATAGTCCACATAAACATAGCCTTTTTCCGCGGCGTAATTCCTCATCCACGCATTCAGCGCGTCGATTTTGGGCGCGGGCGTCAGCCCCGGCTTCCACGGATAGTCGAAGACCGGCGTCACCGAGCACAACACCACCTTGATCTGGTGGGCCGTCGCCATCTCCGCCATGGCTGACAGGTTGTCCTCGGTCTCCTCCAGCGTCATCGGCCCGGTGTTCCCGGCCAGGTCGTTAGTCCCGGCCAGAATCACCACCACTTTGGGTAGCAGCCGGATCACATCCTGGTGGAAACGCAGCACCATCTGCGGCGTGGTCTGCCCGCTGATACCGCGGTTGATGTAAGGTTTCCCGGGGAAAGAGGTGTCAATATGCCAGCCCTGCGTGATGGAGTCGCCCATGAACACCACCCTGTCTTCGCCAGCCGCCGGGGGCCCCAGTGCCAGATCAGCCTCCTTGAACCGGCCCAGAAACGGCCAGTCGTTCTTGACCTGCTCTTCGTGTGCCGTCCGCGCAGCGGTTACGGGCGCTGCCGCCGGAGCAGTCTGCGCCGCGGCCGGTGCCTGAACCGGCGCCGGAGCCTTGGTTTCCGGCAGGCTGCCTGCTTCCTGTGCGACGAGTTGGGCCGGAACAAACAACCCGGCCAGGGCCAATGCAAACAAGGCGGTGCGCAGTTTCATTCCATTCACTTGAGGCGTCTCCATGTGCGCGGGCAGCAATTCGGGAACCGGAAACATCCCATCCCGCAGTCGCATCGATTGTAGGGTTTCTTCCCGCAAGAGGACAGTGCCTTTTCCACAAGCGGACCCGGACCTCGGGCAATCGAGCGTTGCAATAGGCCAGGAAAAAGGGCGGCCAACCGGATGGTTGACCGCCCTCAGGGGTTCGGTTAAAGAAGCGTTGTTTATTGCTGGAAGATCAGCATATCCGCGGCGGAAGAGGTGTTCTTCATGCAGACGTCCCTGGTAGAGTTGACGACTATGCAACTTACTCCGTTGCTGCCGGAACCGAGCAGATAGGTTCCGTAGGTGGTTGAATCCCAGGTGAGGGAATAGTTGCCGATGGATTCATCCCACGCGAAGGCTCCCTCGCCGGCCTGCGATTGCGTGCCGGTGATGCCGCCAGAGCTGGAAAGAATTGATTCTCCAACCATGCCCTCAGTGGTAGTCACTAGGGGTGCCGTGATGCCCATCATGTAGGTGCCAGCCAAACCAGCGTTGGTGAAGGTGCCGGATTGGGCCTGCAGCCAGCCCGTTTCCACGTAGTTGTTACTCAAATCCATGTAGAAGGCATTGTTGTTGTTGAAGAAGTACATGAAGGCCGAGTCGCTGCCCGGTGAGAAGGTAGCGCGGCCAGGATTGCTGGAGTCGAATGTGACGGTAACTGACTGACCGTTAAGCTGGCCGGCCTGGTAGCTGCCGCCGTTGTTGTCATAGCTCTTGTTGATAGTCAGGTTGCCGGCTCCGTCGCCGCTTACCTGGTAGAGCGAGGAGTCGTAGCCCTTAACAGCATTATTGCTGAATCCGTCATACGCCTGCACATAGAGAACGGCCGCGCTGTTGAGGTTTGCCGCGGAGTACGAACTCTGCTGCTGCGTGCGTATGTCGCCAACCATCATGCCGCTATCCCCGACTGTTGAAAGCATGAACATCTTGCTGGCGTTGATGATGTAAGCAATGAACGTTTGCCCGGTGGTCTGGCCGGTTGGAACTATGTACAGCGTGACGCGCCCATTGCCATCCGGCGCGCTGTAGGTGCTCTTGGTGCTGTCGACTGTTCCGCCGTTATCCGCAGACTGATCCACGCGCATTCCATCAAGGACGCCACTGGTGATGGTTCCACCGGAGGTTCCGGTGGATGTGGTGATGCGGCCCACGGCTGCTTTTGGAACGCCGCTGCCGTTTTCGCCCTTCACGCCGAAGGCGAAACCGTTACCCAGGCCATTGTTGCCGAAGGTGTTGTTGACAAAGGTGGTTGGTGTGGTCAGGTAGCAATCGCCTGTACCGTGCTGGCCAGAGGGAGATGTGCCCACATCGTCGGTTTCGACCATGCGGAACTCAGTAGCCACTGTACTCGCTGTGCCGGTATTGTTAAGCGCAATCGCCCAGGTGTGCGAGAAGGTTCCGCCGCCGCCTGATGTGATGGAGCCTGCGATAGTGGCTAAACCGTTGTTGTCCGAGCCTATGGCGTAGCTGCCGCTCAGCGTGCCATACACCGCGCCACCGTAGTCGCGGCCATTCGAGTCGAATACGCCGCTGCTCAGTTGGCCGTTATTGGTGACGCCATTGGCAGTGAAGTTGCTAAGGGTTGCCCAGCGGGAGCCGTCGCTATCGTTGTAGCCTTCAATCTTGCAGGCGTACGTGCCCTTCAGGTTGGAGTTGTTCGTGCCTGTGGGTGCGCTCACGACATTGATGTTATAGGTGTTCGGACCGGCATTGTCGCTGCCGCTATCCGTCACCTTGACATTCACGGTAGTCGTTCCCAGCGAGGTAGGTGTTCCGCCGAAGGTCAGAGCGCTGCCGCTGCTGATCACGTACAACCCGTTGCCCAGACTGAGGGAGCTGGCCGGGCTGACGGGAACAGTAGAGTAGTTGGTTGAGCCTGTGCCCACAGATACTGAAAACACGTAGCCCGATCCAGTGCCGCCCGATGCGTTCAGCGTCTGTTGGAATGGAGCGCTCTGCAGTGCAGTGGCCGTGCCTCCTGAAGGCAGAGACAGCGGAAGCTGAGCCGTCGTAAACGCCATCTGCCTGGTTGCTTCATTGCCATTGGCGTCCGAGACCTGAATCGACCAGAAGTAAGTCGTACTGCCGTCCAGGCTGTTGACCTTCGGCGTGTTATTGCCTCCCGTCGGATCGACGCCCCAGGTGATGGACGGAGAAATGCTGCTCGAGAAGCCGTTCGAGTGGGAGTGCTGAGCTGGTATCGACCAGATGGTGTTGTTGCTCAAATCCTGCAATTGGAAATAATAGGTGTAGCTGCTGGCATTCGCGGGGTACGTCCACGTGAATGTGGGCGTCGGGCTCACGCCGGTCGAGTTCCACACCGGGTAAGTGAGGGTGGGGAACGCGCTCAGGATGGCGGTTGGCGAGGCGGTGATGGGATTGGGGGTCGAATTCGCCGTCGAGTTCGAGGTCCCGTCCGTGTAGGTGACGTTGAAGGTAAACACATCGCTGGTGCTCGGATTGGCGTTGAGCAGGTTGGGATAGTAGTCCCACTCGTCGTAGTTGCCGCTGAATTCGGCCGTGGCAATGTCTGCAGGTATGTCCAGCACATAGGAGGGCGCTGACTGAAGCCTGACAGACGCCGGCTGCTTGTAGAGTCCGTTGACCCGGAGGTCAATGTTGTAGCCGGTGTTGGTGTTGCCGTTCCCGTCCGTATTCTTACTGTTCTGTATCTTCACCGTGGCGACGCTGTTGGCGCTGGGCAGAGTCAGGTTTACAGTATTCGTGCCGCTCGTGATGACGGTCGACTGTGAGATTTGTTGGTTCACATTGGCGATGTTGCCCGGAACAAAGAGACCGTCGTTCTTCTGGTCGACGATCCCGAAGTTGTAGTAATTGCTGCCGGTGGGAACGTAGAGTGAGTACGCTACGCCGCTTGTTGGCGGGTTTGTCGTGCTGCCCTTCACAGTGACATAGACTTTGCCCGTGTTCTGGTCGTAGAAGCCCACATACAGCGGCCCTGTTGCCGTTTGGCTGAACGAGACCGTGCCTTGAACCAGGTTGCCGCTCGAACTCGAAGGATCGGCGATGGAGTAGGAACTGGAAGTGGAGGCGGAATAGTTGCCGACAGCGCCGGAAGCGCAACTGCCGATGACGCCCGCCGCGCGGAAGAAGTAGGGACCGCTGCCTGAAATTCCGTTGATAATCCAGGGTTGTTGCGCGGCAGTAGCCGGGAAGCACTGGCTTCCGGCTACGGGGCTGAACGAATTATTGAGACTCCACTGCACGATGTAGGAGTTGGGAATCTCAATGCCGTTGCTGTTCGTGATGGGGTCGTAGGAAACAACGGCGCCCCCGCTGAACACGCCAAACCCGTTGCTGGGATCCCAGGTTGGAGTCTTCGAACCGAGAGTTGGCGCAGTTGCCGCAAGGAGTGTGACGTTCGCTGCTGTTACAGGCCCGCTGGTAACCACTACGTTCGAGCCGCTGACGCCCGCAGGGTCGGACGCGTTCTCGCCGCCATAACCGCCCATCACCTCTCCGGACGTGCCGTCCGTGAAGGTGATGTCCATCCAGGCCTGCAAGGTGTAAGTGCCGGGCGGCACGCCGTGGATGGTGTAGGCCATGCCGGGGCTGGCGAGGGAGCCGGCGGTGGTGGCTTTGATGGCCGTGCCGATGTTGCTGTTGCAGCCGCTGCAACTGGAATCGACAAGTTCCAGGTAGACCCATCCGACTCCCGATCCGCTGTAAATGACCGATCCGGAGACCGTATAGCCCGATAATGGGTTGACGACAGGGATGGTGTACGTGACCGAGGCCGGGGTCGGCGTGTCGTTCGCGCTGTCCGTTACCGTGACATTGGTAAGCGAGATGGTTTGCGGCGTGCTGCCCAGATTTCCCTTGATGGTCAGCACGGCGGTGCCGTCGTTGTACGCGCTCAATCCGTCCGAAAGGGCAAGAGGAGTTGTCGCGTCGGTAGCGACTTGTGAGCCGTTGATTGACCACACATAGCCCGAACCGCTCCCGCCCGATGCGTTGATATACCCCGTGTACGAATTGCCGATGTTGGCCCCCGGCAGGGATGAGGGGTTGGCCGCGGGCAACGTTAAGGGCGTCTGCGGGGCCACCACGATGCTGTACTGGATCGGGCCGTAGGTTTTGTTCGTTACGGTGTCTGTCAGCGTGACATTGGGGTAGAGCGTTTGCGACGTTGTAGGCGGTGTTCCGCTGATGTACAGCGGGTTTCCTGTGGCGTTGTAGGTCAGTCCTGCACTCAGGCCCGTGACCGCCCAGGAATAGCTCCCGCTGCCGCCCGACGCATTGATGCCATTCCCCGTGTAGGTCTGGCCAATGATCGCCGGCCCCGGAACCGTGCTGCTGGGAGTGGACAGCGACAGGCCGCTATACACAGTCAGAGAGTACGGCTGCGTTGTCGGAACACCGTTATGATCCACCACCTTCACCGTAAAGTTGAGCGGGTTGGGGGTGCCGGACGCCACTGTGCCGGAGATCGTATTGGAAAGTCCTGTGCCGCTGCTCAGGGTAAGGCCGGCAGCCGCCAGTGCTGTGCCGCCCGAAGAAATCGACCAGGTGTACGGGCTTGCTCCGCCCAGGGCATTGATGGTCGTCGAATAGCCGCTCCCGATGTACGCGTACGTCGGGGATAGTGTCGTCGTCGTGATGGTGACATTGGCGTTGATCGTCACCGAGAAGGTGACCTGTACCGAGTGGCTGGCCGTATCGCTCACTTGCACCGTGAAGCTGGCCGGACCACCGGCGATGGGCACCAAGCCCGCAACCGATGCGGTGGCGCCTACGCCCGGCGTGCCTGGCGTGAAGTACAGGCCGAGGTTGCCAAGAGCAGTGCTGCCGGAGATCAGCGACCATGTGTAATTTCCACTGCCGCCGCTGGCCGTCAGCGTTTGCCCATATTGATTTGCCACTACGCCGGGTGGCAGCGTAGTCCCGTTGGTAATGCTCAACGCCGGGCTGATGGTGGCGGTGGTGGTCGCCGTCGTCTGTGCGTAGTTGCCGCTAGCCGCCTGCGTCGCCGTCAGGTAGATGGTGCCCGAGCCGGTCATGGTCACCAGGCCGCCGCTGGTAACGGTTCCCGCGCTGGTATGACCGCTGGTCAGCGAGTAGGTGATCGCCCCGGGCGAAACCGGACCTGACGAATCGGTTGCGGTTACCTGGAAGGCCGCGTCGCCGTAGTAATGAACCGGAATCGTGTTAAAGGTCAGCGTCGGCGTCTCCGCGTTCACCGTGACGGTTGTGGTCGCCGTTCCAACTGCATAGTTGCCGTTGGCCGCCTGAGTCGCGGTCAGATAAATCGTGCCCGCGCCGGTGATCGATACCAACCCCGTACTCGAGACGGTTCCGGCACTGGTTTGCCCGCTGGTCAGCGAGTAGGTAATAGCGCCTGCTGAAGGCGTGCTTCCCGAGTCGCTGGCGGTCACCTGGAAGTTCGCGTCGCCGAAGGTCTTCGTTGGAATGGTAGCGAAGCTCAGAATCGGCGTTTCCGTGTTCACCGTAACGGTGGTGGTTGCCGTTCCAGCCGCGAAGTTGCCGTTGGCCGCCTGATTGGCAGTCAGATAAATCGTGCCCGCGCCGGTGATCGACACCAACCCCGTACTCGAGACGGTTCCGGCACTGGTTTGCCCGCTGGTCAGCGAGTAGGTAATAGCGCCTGCTGAAGGCGTGCTTCCCGAGTCGCTGGCGGTCACCTGGAAGTTCGCGTCGCCGTAGGTCTTCGTCGGAATGGACGCGAAACTCAGGACAGGCGTCTCCGGGTTGACCGTGAAACTGGTGGTCGCCGTTGTCGATCCGTAGTTGCCGCTGGCTGCCTGGCTGGCAGTCAGGTAGATCGTCCCTGCGCCGGTGACGGTCACCACGCCGGCGCTGGTAACGGTTCCTGCGCTGGTTTGGCCTGAGGTCAGGGCGTAGGTGATCGCGCCGGGCGAAACTGTACCTCCCGTATCGCTTGCGGTCACCTGGAAGGGCGCAACGCCGTAAGTCTGCGTTGGAATCGAGGTGAAAGTCAGCGTTGGCACTTCAGCCGCCACCTGGAAACTGGTGGTCGCCGTTCCAACTGCATAGTTGCCGTTGGCCGCCTGGGTAGCGGTCAGATAGATCGTGCCAATTCCCGTGACGGTTACCATGCCGCCGCTGGTGACGGTTCCGGTGCTGGTGTGCCCAGCGGTCAGGGAGTAGGTGATTGCTCCGGCCGAAGGTGTGCCGGAGGCATCGGTTGCGGTTACCTGGAAGGGCGCAACGCCGAAGGTCTGCGTTGGAATCGTGGTAAAGCTCAACGTCGGCACCTCGGCAGCCACCGTAAAGCTGGTGGTCGCCGTGGTGGCGATGTAGTTGGCTGTGGCCGCCTGGCTGGCAGTCAGATACACCGTACCTATTCCGGTAATTGTCACCATGCCGCCGCTGGTGACGGTGCCCGCGCTGGTTTGCCCAGCGGTCAGCGAGTAGGTGATCGCTCCGGTCGAAGGCGTGCTGGTTGCGTCGCTTGCCGTCACCTGGAAGGGAACTGCGCCGTAGGTTTGCGCCGCAATCGCTGCAAAGCTCAATACCGGCGTTGCTTTGCCGATGACCACCTGGTAGGCCTGGGTATTCGAGTCGCCGAAAGCATCTGCGGCCTGGATGGTGAAGTTGTAGGTGCCGGGCGCTGTCGGCGTGGTGCCAATCGCGCCTGTGCTTGTGTTCAGGGTCAACCCTGTGGGCAGGGAACCGCTGACTACGGAATAGGTAAGCGCGCCCGCGCCTCCTGTGGCAGCTGCGCTGCCCGCGTATGCGGTGTTATAGGTCCCTGTCGCAGGCATCGTGCCCGTAAATGTGATCGCCGCAGGCTGCGTAATCGTCACAGTCAGCGTCGCGGTCGCGGTCATCGCTGTCGGCGTGCCAGAGTCGGTGACGTCGAAGATATAGGTTCCGCCCGTAAACCCGCTCATGGGCGCCGGACCTTGCAGCAATCCGCTGGAAGATAAAGTCCAGTTGGTGGGCAGAGCGGCGCTCGATGCATCCAGTGTCCACTTGAAAGGCGCGACTCCAAGACTGGTGGTTAGTTGCACCGAGTAGACAGTTCCCACAGCGCCTGTCAACTGGGTAGGCGTAGTGGTAATCGCCAGCTTGGCCGGCACGGTCAGTGTCACGCTCGTGTTCTTGGTCGTATCGGCAACCGAGGTTGCCGTGATGGTAATCGTCTGCGCTGAACTGGTCGTGGCCGGCGCCGTGTAGGTCGTCGGATTGGTTGTCGCGCTGGAGAGGGTTCCTCCTCCGCTCGTCGTCCACGTCACTCCGCCGGGGGTCTTGTCGTTCGCCACCGTCGCGGTCAGTGTCACGGAATCCGTTCCGTCCACTGTTGTCGCGGATGGGGTAATCGCCACACTTATCGCTGCCGGGCTGCCGCCGCAACCGGTAAGGAAAGAAGCCATCAAGATGGAAAAGCAGACGAACGCAAAACCCTTGCGGAACATAGGGCCTCCAAGTTGGACCGATTTTGAAAGTGAGATAGACATACGCCTTTTTATCCGCTGTGTCAAACGCGGTTAACCCCGTGTTTGTTATATGAATAATTGTTCATTTTCATCGGCGTTATTAATCAAATATCCAACCAGACATCCCAGAGCAGTCTGGTATTGTAGTGAGTTTCCTCACTAAATCACCGCAGTATATGAAGAATAAAAATCTGTTTTCCACATTTCGTGCGCCACAACCCACCGCTACCCTCCCGCGCCTATTGCGCTACGCTTGTACCAGATGAATGTATGTTCGATTTGCGATGGAGTAGGACTGGTGCGCGTAGTCAACGCGACCGGGCAATGGGTTTCCCGTCCCTGTGAGTGCCAGGAGATGCTGCGCGAGGAGCGCCGCATGGCCGCCGCCCACATCCCCGAGCGCTACCGCCATTACACCCTGGACGGCTATGAAACCGCTTTTCGCGGCGCCGATGCCTCGCTGGGCCGGGCGCACCTGACCGCCCGCAAATTCGTTGAGGCTTATCCCGTCGATACCGCCGGCAAGGGACTCCTCTTCACCGGCTCCATCGGCGTGGGCAAAACCCACCTGGCCGTAGGCGTACTGCGCCGGCTGGTCCAGGAGCGCGGCGTCAAAGGGCTCTTCTGCGATTACCGCGAACTGCTCAAGAGCATCCAGAACAGCTACAACCCCCAGGTTCAAACCACTGAGTTGGAACTGCTCAAGCCTGTATTCGCCGCCGAAGTGCTGGTGCTCGACGATCTGGGCGCCCAGAAGCCCAACGAATGGGTCTGGGATACGGTGGCGCTCATCCTCAATACCCGCTACAACGACAAGCAGACCACCATCATCACCACCAACTATCCTGATCTTGCGGCTGGCGGTGGCAGCCAGACTGAGGCGGAACGCGCCGCCCGCGAGCAAACTCTTGGCGACCGCATCGGCGACCGCATGCGTTCCCGTCTGGCCGAGATGTGCGTCCGCGTTGAAATGACCGGCGAAGACTTCCGCCAGACCGTCAAACGCGCCCGCTTCGGCTGAAGCGATTTTCGTGACTATTTAGTAGGGATCGTGCAGCCATGCGCCAGGCGGCGCGGCCTCCATCTGGTTCCTGGCGGTCTCAAGCCCTCGCCATACCCGGCGATCGAACCTCTTAAAACACCCAGAGGCTGCCCAGAATCAGAATCATGGAGAGGATGGTCAGCGCCGGATAGGCCAGGTCTGCTGACTGGCGGGAGCCACCGGCCCGGCCGCCTTCAACCGGCAGAGAGTTGCCTTGCGGAGAAGCCTGCATTGTCGGCCTGCCTTTCAAAGACGTACAGCAAAGGTTACGTCGCATCTGCGGTCCTGGTTCCCGGACCATTTGCCTGCTTAGACGCCGCACACCGGCAAGAGATGCCCGGGAAAATGCGTGAGTCCAACAATAGTAATCACCCTGTTTTCCCTATCGGCAATGGCCATAAAGAGGACAGCTAATCACTAGAACGGGGGACGCTGAAATATTCCTTCGGTAACGGGTGTAAAATCTCGCTGGTGAGTACTGGTCCACAACTCGTCCCTGCCGAAGATGTGCGCGAGCGCAATTGGCTCCCCATGGCGATTGCCGCCACGGTTGTCCTGGCCGTGGCGGCTGTTGCCGTGCTGCTGCTTGAACACAACAAGCCCACCGTCACCGTTACGCCTATTACCGCGGCTTCCGACGCCTATGCGGCCAGCTTGCCCATCACCGGCCTGGCCATGAGCGAGTCGGCCAATCTGACCGGTGGCAAAGTCACCTACATTGACGGGCACATCGCCAACACTGGCTCCCGCACCGTCACCGGCATCACCGTCCAGGTTCTCTTCCGCACCTTTGCCCATGAGGTGGCCCAGAACCAGACCTTGCCCCTCAAGTTCATCCGCATGCGCGAGCCTTATATAGATGTGGAGCCGGTTTCCGCTGCCCCCCTCCAGCCCGGCGGCCGGCAGGACTTCCGACTCATCTTCGACGCCCTCTCTCCAGACTGGGATGGCGCCTACCCTGAAATCCGCGTCCTCCACGTAGAAACGAAATAGCTTTCCCTTCTTTACCGCGTAGAAACTACCCAGGCTTGTAAAAATTACACGGTTTGCCGCCTGCCAGTACCCCTATTTCTACCGTCCCACCTCCTCAGTAATCGTCATAAATACCACAAAAACAAGCAGATAGAGAATTCACTCTGGAAATTGCCTCTTTGGCACGGGCATTGCTTTAGTAAAAGGCGAGCAGACAGTACAGCTCAACCCGCAAGTCCATTGCGGATTACAAGCGGTGAGGATCGCCAGACTATGAAAAACAATGCATCAGTTCGGGTCTTGTTCCCACGCCAGTTAGCTGTACTTGTGCTGGCATCTGCAGTCGGATTTCCCGCGCTCGCCCAACAGGCGCAGCCCGCGGGCACTCCTCAGGACACTCCTCCTTCCGCGGCACAGCAGTCCTCCCCCGCAACCTCACCGTCCGTAACGCCGGTGAAGGAGGGATTCTGGGGACGCGTCAATCCTTTTGCCCGCAAAGTCTGGGTAAAAAAGCAGACCGATCCCATCAATGACCGGCTCAGCGAGCTGGATCAGGTCAACGCCAGCAACTCAAAAGACATCAAGGACGTGGACGCCAGGGCACAGGCCGGCATCGGCCGGGCGCAGGCCTCCGCGGACGCAGCCAACCAGACGGCCACCGCCGCCGGCAACCAGGCCCAGCAGGCCAACGCAACGGCGCAGGGCGCATCCGGCCATGTCAACCAGTTAAACTCCACCGTCAGCGGCCTTGACCAGTACCGCCAGACCAACGTGGTGGAAGTCAAATTCCGCACCGCAGCGCCGGTTTTGTCGGCAGCGGCCCGTACCCAACTCGACGAATTAGCGGCCAATCTCGCCGGGCACCAGGGATACATCCTGGAGATGGAAGCGCGCTCTCCCGCAGCCGGAAGCACCGGCATCCAGAACTCGCAGCGCCTGGCTGAAGCGGTCAAGCGCTACCTGGTCACGGAACATCAGATTCCCGTCTACCGTTTGCACTCTGTCGCCCTTGGCAATGCCAAGGATGTCGCAGCCGGCTCTGAGGACTCCAAGCCGGTCCGGACAAGCAGCGTGCAAATCCGGTTGATGGAAAACAGTTTGGCGGCCCAGGAAGCCACACCCCCCCATGATGCGGCTTCCTTATCAGGTGCGGAGCGGCCGTAAGGCTGCAGCCCCGCCCACGAGGCTCCTTCCCGCGCCACGGCTAAGCGCCGTGTGGCCGCCAACCAAGCTCTCAAATAAATGAGAGAACCAAGGCAACTTGGCCCCCGTGAATAACGGGGGCCGATTTTTTTGTGCCGCGCGTCTTTCCCTCCTTGCCAACTCCTATTGTTCGGGCCATCCTGAAAAAAACAGCATAGGATGGTCAATGCAAAGCCGGCCCGTCCTCGAGCCGTCGTGGAGAAATCAAATGTCCATTAATCGCCGTGAATTTGTCATGAGCGGATCTGCGCTCGCTGCCCTGCAATCGCTCAGCCCGCGTACAGCCCTTGCTGCACTCGCCGGCGCGCCCGCCGCAACCCAGATTGGCCGCATGGCCTATTCTCCCGCAACCTGGGTCCGGCCTTACGTCTCCAGGGCCGCGCATTCTCCTGAAGCAGCTACCTGGCTCCAGATCGATCTCGGCGCGCCGCGCGACCTCGATGCCGTGCGCCTCTATCCCGCCTTCACGCCCGGCAAGGATCTCGGCTCCGGCTTTGGATTCCCGCTGCGCTTCAAGATTGAAGCCGCCAACGATCCCGCCTTTGCCAACCCGCGCGTCCTCGTCGATTGCACCGCCTCCGACTGCGCCAACCCCGAGGACCGCATTACGGAGTTTGCCGCCCCGGACGCTTCCGCGCGCTACGTCCGCTTTACGGCCACCCGCCTGCGTCCCGCGCGCGATGGCGTCGGCTTCAGCCTGGCGCTCGGCAAGATCGACGTCCTCTCCCACGGGCAGGATGTTGCCATTCATTGCCCGGTCACGGGCGACGCCAATTTCTCCAACCCCAAAGACCTGGCCCAGATCACCCGCGCACCGCGCCCCATGGGCGAAGGCATCGTTACCGACAATCCCGGCAACGTCATCCCGGCAGACCGCTGGCGCAAAGTGCCCTATGAAGCCGCCGCGCCGCTCACCGGCGTTACCCTCCAGAGCGGGGTCTTTCACCATGCCCTTGAAGACAACATCACCTATCTGCTCACCTCGTTCTCAGTCGATGAGATGCTGCGCCCCTTCCGCCAGCGCGCCGGCAAGCCCGTTCCTGCCGGACTGCGCGACCCCATCTCCTTCTGGGATACTGATCTGCCCGGCTCCAGCGCCGGCCGCTTCCTCATGGGCGCGGGCAACACCCTCCGCTGGCGCGAACACGCCGAACTCCGCGCCTGGTTGAACGCTATCGTCGAAGGCATCGAGGAGTGCCGCCAGCCCAACGGCTACATCATGGCTTATCCGGAAGACGTCATCCTTCACTCGGAAAAAGGCGGCTACACGCGCTCCTGGGTCACGCAGGGGCTCATCGAGGCAGGGCTCTCCGGCAATCCCACGGCGTTTCCGCTGCTGCGCGGCTTTTACGACTGGTTCGATCAGTGTGTCTGGTTGCCAAAAATGCTGCGCGGTGGAACCCAGGGCGTCCAGGGCATGATCGCCAACACCCGCATGTACTTCACGCCGGTCGGCAAGCCTCGGGATATTCAGGTCATCCAGCGCTATTACCAGGAGAATTACTGGCTCGACGGCCTGGCAAAGCGCAATCCAGAGTTAGTTTGGCAGTACCCTTATGACCGCCCGCATAACTACCTCATCACTGACTTTGAAGCCTATCTCGACATCTATCGCGCCACCGGCGACCCGCGCTATCTCGATGCCATGCTCGGCGCGTGGGAGTTATACCACGATAACTGGGAGCATGTCGGCGGTTCCATCGCCATTACCGAGTTCGGCGAGTTTCCGCCCAAATCCTATCGCCTCAATGCGCAGTCTCCCTTCGACGAAACCGGGGAAACCTGCGGTAGCGTCTTCTGGGCGCGCTTCAACCAGCGCCTGCACCTGCTTCATCCCGGCGAAGAGAAGTACGTCACTGAGATTGAGAAGTCCATTTACAACGTGGGCATCGCCAACCAGATGGGCTCCCGCGGCATCGTCTACCACGCGCGCCTGGTCGGCATGAAGGGCGATCTGCCGGTGCCGCTCTGCACCAACTCCTGCTGCGAGGGCCAGGGAACGCGCCCGCTCGGCTCGCTGCCGGAGTACATCTACTCGATTGCGCCCGATGGCCTCTACGTTGACCTCTACCAGCCCTCCACCATCGAGTGGACCCAGTCCGGCGTCAAAATGAAAGCAGTCCAATCCGGCAGCTTCCCCATGACTCCCGATGTAAAACTGGAGCTGACTGCGGCGCAGCCCACCGCGGCAAAGATTCGGATTCGCGTTCCTGCCTGGGCTGCCGGGCCCATGCAGATTCACGTCAACGCGGAGGCCGCCGTCTCCGGCGCGCCCGGCACGTATGTCACCCTTGACCGCACTTGGTCCACCGGCGACACCGTCCGCTTCACCCAGCCCATGCAGTTGAAGCTTACGCACTACACCGGTCTCGACAAGATGGAAGGGCACGAGCGGTTCGCTCTGGAGTACGGGCCCATCCTGCTGGCGCTGATCGGCTCTGACAACGCCACGCTCACCGTGCCCGCGGGCCGCCGCCACGAGGACATATTGCAGTTCATCAAGCAGGACCCGGACCGCCCCTTGCATTTCACCATCGACGGCCACCCGGAGTTGACTTTCATTCCCTACTGGCAAGTGGTCACCGAGCCCTTCACCTGTTTCCCGGTTGTCGATCTGGTCTAAGTTTCTGACCGCACAAAAATGTACTTTCAGAGCGTAGAACGCCGGCCTCCCGGCCGGCTGTAGCGTGGGCGTCCTCGCCCACGCTCGCTCACTCAATAAAACATCTTCATGTGGTCATGGTCCCGGGCACAGCTTCTGCCGTGAACATTGAGCAATCGCTGCAGTGCAGCACATCCGCGATACAATGCTCTCATCTGTCCCAGGAGGTTTTATGCGCAGGATTCTTCTCGCCGTTCTCGCCGTCGTCTTTGCCGCCGCGCTTGCCGCGCCGCTCAAGGCCCAGGGCGCGCCGCCGCAGGGCAGCGCCGACCAGCCCTACACCATGGAGTACTACTACAAGCTGCAGTGGGGCCACCAGCAGGAGTTCCTCGACCTCTTCCTCAAGAATCACTACCCGCTGCTCAAAAAAATCCAGTCCACCGGCCGCATCCTGTCCATCAAGATCGAGTCGCCGGCCAATCACACCACCGAGGACGGCCGCTGGGACTATCGCATCACCATCCGCTACAAGAACTCGACCCTGGCCACCACCGCCAATCCCGACGAAGCCGCCTTCATCAAGCAGTTATGGCCCGACCAGGCGACTTACCTCAAAGAAGAACAGCGCCGCTTTGAGATTCTCCTCGGCCACTGGGACCTGCCGGTAACCGACATCACCCCTGCGCCCTGAGAGATTGCACTGCTGCAAAAGTGCGGAGACGCAAGTCTCCGCGCGCATTTTGCAAACATGGAGTTTGGTCGGCTGAGTTAGCATCGAGTCGGTACGATACGAAGGACAATTTCGATGAAGAAGATGAACGCAGTGCCCCGGATCGGAATCGGGGCTTTCCTGCTGGCCGCTCTGCTTGCCGCGCCGCTCCTGGCGCAGCGCCCCGTCGATCTTGCCAATCCGTTTGCCGGGACCAGCGGCGACACCGGACAGACCTTTCCCGGCGCTATCCTGCCCTTCGGCATGGTGACGGCGAACCCGGATACCTTTCCCAGTTCGCTCAGCCACTATTCCCATGCGGGATACAACTACCAGGACAAGCGAATCGTCGGCTTTTCCCACTTCCGCATGAGCGGCGTCGGCTGCGGAGGGCTGGGCGGCATCCTTTCCGTTCTCCCTTTCTCGGATGCGCCCGCGTCCCTGCTTCCCATGCTGTATGCGCAGACCTATGACAAGGCGACTGAAGTGGCCACGCCCGGCTACTACGCCGTCAAGCTCATTCCCTCCGCGACGCTTGCCGAACTGACCGCTTCCCAGCACTCCGTTGTGCACCGCTACACCTTCTCGTCGAACGGCGAAAAGTATCTGCTGCTCGACCTCCGCCGCGGAGCTGAAAAGGTCGATGACGCCGAGTTCAACCGCATCGGCGACAGCGTCTTCGAGGGCAGCATCCGCACCCGCGAAATGTGCGGTGATGCCGGCTGGTACAAGATCTATTTCCATATCGAGCTCAGCACTCCCGCCTCCTCGGTCGTCCTCTACAAAGACGGCATCAAGCAGGATTCCGTCTCGGCTGAATCCAAAAGCCTTGCCGCCGTCATTCATCTGCCCAAAGACGCGCCCAGTGCGGTCCTCGTCAAGATCGGCTTCTCTGAAATTGACTCTGCGCACGCCAAAGCGCAGCTCGACAGCGAGGAGCCGGGCTGGGATTTCGCCGCTGTCCGCAACCGTGCAAGCCAGCAATGGGATCAGGCCCTCGGCCGCATCCAGATCAGCGGTCCCACTGAATTGAAGAAGGTTTTTTATACCAGCTTCTACCACTCCATGATGCTGTCCTCGCGTCTGTCCAGCGTCGGCGGTGAATATCGCGGCACCGATGAAAAGGTGCACACCTCCGCGGACTTCCGCTATTACGCTAGTTGGACCTTCTGGGATGTCTATCGCTCGCAGATTCCGCTCGTCACGCTGTTGGACACCGGCATGGCCCAGGACTTCTGTTCCTCGCTGGCCGCGGTCTTTGCCCAGCGCTACGACGAACAGGCGAATGGATACTGGCCCATTCCCACCACGCGCATGGAAGGCGCCGAGCAGTACCTCGTCGACTCCATGCGGAAGGGCGTCTGCAAACTCCCCGAGCAGGCCTACTTCGACGTACGCAACGCCCTCGACGCGCGCGTGGATGAGCGCCGTGAGGGCGTCGCCTACGAGCCGCGCCACACCGCCCGCACCCTGGACGACGACTACGCCGCCTGGGCTGTCGGCGAGTGGGCCGCCATGATCCACCGCCCGGACGAGGCCCGCAAATATCACCAGATGGCCGCGGACTATCGCACCCTCTGGGATCCATCGACAAAGTTCTTCGGCGCCAAAGACAAGGCAGGGAACTGGCTTCCGCAAAAGGACCCCAAGGTCATCGACGACACCTACCTCTACGAGGGCTCCATGTGGCAATACCGCTGGACCGTGCCCTATGACCTCACCGGGCACGCGCAGTTGATGGGCGGCAAAGAGGAATCCATGAAAGTCCTGGAGTCGTTCTTCGACGGCGATCTATTCACCATCGCCAACGAGCCCGACATCAATTATCCCTACCTGTTCGACTATCTTGGAAAACCCTGGCTCACGCAGAAGTATGTCCATCGCATTCTGCTCGAGCCGATGCGGAACATTTACGCATCCCACACCTTCTATCCGAAGCCGGTCATCCAACTGCCATTTACCGCAAAGCCGGACGCCCTGCTGCCGGAGATGGACGACGATGGCGGAACCATGAGCGCGTGGTATGTTCTCAGTTCTCTGGGAATCTATCCCGTCACCATCGGCGAGCCGTATTACTTTCTTGCGACGCCCATCTTTGCGCACGCCGTGCTTCATTTGAGCGCCGGCAAGAGCTTCACGATTGACGTCACCGGCGACCCGGCCCACAACGCATATATCCAGTCCGCCACCTTGAACGGCAAGCCGCTCAACAGGGACTGGCTGCGCGACGCGGAGATTCGCTCCGGTGGAACCCTGCACATCACCGTGGGTCCCGCACCCAATAAAACTTGGGGGGGCACGCCGGCTCCGTTCTAGTCGTCCATTCGCCTCGCAGGCCCAAACTGTAGCGCCGGCCTCCCGGCCGGCTGTGGCGTGGGCGTCCTCGCCCACGCTTGTTCCTTATCAACCCACATCGCAAATTCCGCAGCATCCAGAGGCACGGTTTTCAGCCGTGCCTCTGCCGCCATTGCCGCACCAGGTCCAAGGCGGCCTCGGGCCAATCGGAATACTCAAACTCAAATCCGGCCTCCAGCAGCCGTCCCGGGACCGTACAGCAGCTCTGCAGCACCAGCTCGGCTTCAGTACGCAGAAAAAACGCGCCCAGCTTGATGAACAGCGAAGGCGCAGGCAATCCGTTCGGCACATCCCACGCCTCGCGCAGCGCCGCCATAAATGCGCGATTGGGTAGCGGGTTGGGAGCGGTCATGTTGAATGGCCCGCTCAGTTCCTCGTGCGCAATCAGAAACTCCACGGCGCGCGCATAATCGGCCTCGTGAATCCAGCTGACAAACTGCCGTCCGTTGCCTTGCGTGCCGCCCAGTCCGGCGCGCACCAGGTTTGACAGCACGGCAAACACGCTGCCGGACTCCGGACTCAACACGATTCCGCTGCGCAGCGCCACCTTACGCGTGCGCGGCGTCTCGCCGGCAAAAAATGCGGCCTCCCAGTCCTTCGCCACGCGGCTGATAAAATCCTGCCGCTTGAGCCAGCGCTTGACCAGCGGCTCCGTCTTGCCTGCGGGTGCCTGGCCGTTCACTTCGCCCGTCGCTTCGTCCTGTGCAAAATCCACTCCATCGGCGTTCACGGTGCGCTTGTAAATCGTCGCCGCCGACGCGTTCAGCCACACCCGCGGCGGATTCGCGAGCCGGCCAATCACATGATTCAGCAAGCGCGTCGAGCGGATGCGCGAATCGTAAATTGCCTCGCGGTTCTTTGCCGTGTATCGGCAGTTCACGCTGCGTCCTGAAAGGTTGATGCACGCGTCCGCGCCTTCCAGCGCCTCGGTCCACGGCCCTTCGTGCTCGGCGTCCCAGTGAATCGTCTGCCAGGGCGCGGAGTACGGGCCGCGCGTCAGCACCGTCACATGGTGGCCGCGCTGCTGAAAATAACCAGCCAGCATCCGGCCCACTTGTCCGCTGCCGCCGGGGATCACAATACGCAGTACGCTGGGGCTCAATGCCGCTTCATCGTCCATGACCACAGCCTACAGCGTTGCGGCGGCCTGCGTGTGGCTTCTTTATGACTTGGGAGGGAAGTTGTAGCCCCGCAGCACCAGGCGGCGGCGATAGGCCCGCAATTCGCGCACCAGTACAAAAATCACCAGGATCACAACCAGCAGCGGGCCCCAGATGATCCATCCCGGCTTCACCACCGTGTCGTTGCCCACCGTCACCGTCGAGGCCTCGTCCAGCGTTCCAAACAGCGCCACCAGGTCCTGGCCCACGGTCACGTTCTCGCCCAGCCGGACCGCGCCAAACACGCTCACCAGGTCCTGTTCGATCGATGCGCTATGCGTTGCCGCCACGTTGCCGAAGATCGACACCACGTCATGCTGCGCGTCGCCCGCCAGGTGAATGTCGCCGAACAGAACCACCACGTCCCCGGTCACTTTGCCTTCGACCGTCACGTCGCAAAACGCGCACACCACGTCGTTGGCCTCCGAGTCCGGGGCAACGTGGATGTTGCCGCCGATCCGGACCACATCGCCGTCGGCGTGGGCAAGGGGAGCGGCAACCGCAAAAACGGCTACCAACAGGCAAAGCGCGAGCATGCGCGATATTTTCATGACGTCTACTTGACGATACGCGCAAACCGCAAACAAGTTCCCGTGGACCCGGCTCTCAACCCGGTTTTAGAATTGGAACCGCATGGCCAGCTGAATGCGCCGCGGCGGCCCGGCCGCTGTGATCTGCGCAAACGACGAGGAGTTCACCACCGGGTTGATGCCCGCGGCGTTCTCGTGGTTCATCACGTTGAAGGCGCCGGCAGAGAAGCCCAGTTTCGGCGCGTCGTCCTCTTTGTTCGGGGTAATCGCAAAGTCGTGGCCCCAGCGCACGTCCATGTCCACATACGCCGGGTAGTTCATTGAGTTGCGTCCCACGCCGTCCAGACGGGTGTTGAACAGGTCGTCGCCGTAGGCGTCGGCGCCGGTCACTTCGGTCCACGGCCCGCCGCTGTTGGCAAAGATGCCTGCCGCCAGGTTCAGCACGCTCTCCGGATGGAACATGGCGTACATGCTCATCCGCTGCCGCTGGTCGTAGCTGGAGTTGGCCCACTCGTTGGGCTTGAGCTGGTTTTGCGGATACCAGCCGATTCCCCCCGCGTCGGACTGGTCGCGCGACCATGAATAGCGCCCGAACCCGGTGAAGTACTTGTTCCACCGCCCGCGGTAGGAGACGTCCATCGCGTAGACTTCAAAAAATCCCTCCGACTGCATCTGGCGTATGCGCCCATAGGCTGTATTCGGCCGCAGCGTATAGCTGGACGCCTCGGTCGGAGCATTGATGTCCACGGAGCGGAACATGTGAATGCCGCGCACCGAGTACACGCTCACCGTGCCCGTGGCCTTCTCGCCCAGTTGCCGCTCGATCGAGACGCCGTAATGCATCTGGTACGGAATCCTGGCGTTGGGCTCTAGCTCGGCCAGCGACGGCGGTTGCGCGGTCAGCGTCACGCAAGCGGTAATCGGCACGCAGCCTGTGGCGGGCAGCGTCGCCGGGTCCAGCGACAGAATCACCGACCGGCGTCGCGCATTGCCATACCGCTCCAGGTCCAGCAGCGGCCCGCCTCCAAAGCGGTCGTAGTAGATGCCGCCGCCGCCACGCAAAATCGTCTTCGAGTGCTCGTCCAGCACCCACGCAAACGAGAGGCGCGGAGAAAAGCCCAGCCGCCGCGTCGCCAGAAAATTCTGCCAGTCGTAGCGGACGCCGGGCGTTATGGCGAACCGGGCATTCACTTTGTAGTGGTCCTGAACGAACGCTCCCATCTCCTGCAGGTGATAGATAAAGTGAACGTCGCCGGTATTTTCAGTGAATCCCGAGGGCAGGTTGGCCGCATAATTCTGCAACGCCGTCGCCAGCACATTTCCTGAGGCGTCCAGGGTGGGGCCAAACGTATACGTCCCGCGCTCGTTCGTATGGTCGTCAAAGGCGCGCCGGCTCATGTGGGGAATGCCCATGCCATACGTCACCAGGTGATTGCCGCGCGTATACGTAACGATGTCGGAGATGCGCCCGTTGTATTCCGAACCGAACGAGGCGGCCTGTGCCGACCCGCCGGTAAAATTGCCCGATACGTTCACCCGCGGACCGTCCACGGAATTGCTGTTGCGGTTTGACCAGTGCTCGGCCGAAAGCGAAAGCTGATTCAGCAGCGCGGGCGACAAGGTTGAATTCACGTGGACCGTCGTATCGTCCTCGCGGTACTCGTCGTTATAGCCCGCGGCCGCCAGCGCCTGTCCGCCCACGCCCTGGTTCCTGCCCGTCCAGTCCTGGTAGCTGTACTCCGCGTACGCCTGGTGCTTGTCGCCAAACTGGTGCCCGGCCCGCAGGCTGAACTCTGTGTCGCGCGTGGGCGCAGGCACGTTCGCTTCAAATGCGCCCGTAGGATATGCACTCGTGGGCACAACGGTCGCGCTTACCACCTGGTCCAGATCCTCTTCGGCGCGGTTGAAGCTGACCAGGAAGTTGCTCTTCTTCGCGTAAGGAATCGGCCCGGTCACGTGGCCTTCGTAGATCCGCCGCTGCTCGAAAGGCTTGCTCGGCGCCAGCGCGTTCTGCGCGTTCATTGCCGAATCGCGAAAATGAAAATTGAACTCGCCGTGGTAATGTTCGGCCGCCTGCTTGGTGATGATCTCCATCTGCCCGCGCCCGGGGTAGTAGTACCGCGCCGAGTAGGGATCTTCGTTGACCCTCACCTCCTGCACCGCCGAGGACGAGACCGTGGCCCGGTTGGCCTCCACGCCGTCCACCATCAGCCCGCTGCCTCCGGTGGACGACACGCCGCTATCCAGAAACGCGCTCATCGCGCCCACGTAGCCGTTGTCGAAGATGGGCAGGGTCTTCAGGTCGTTTGCGCTCAGCACAGAGGTGTCGTGGTTGTTATCCGTCGATGTCAAATCCGAGGCGGTCTCGGCGTTGACCTGCACGTTGGTCGCGACTGCGGCAATATTCAGAACTATGTGCAGTGGCGCGTTCAGTGCCGCCGCCGCCGGAGTTTTCGCCGCAGCGCCGCCCGGAGCGCCGATCGTTACCGCCTGCTGCACCGTCCCGAATCCCGGCTCTGACACCACTAGCGTGTAGCGGCCGGCGCGCGCAACCTTGATTAGAAAGCTGCCGTCCGCGCCTGAATGAAACGTGCCCGCAACAATTCCGCTGGCATTCATCACTTCGATCTCTGCGCCGGGAATAATCGCCCCGGTCGGATCGGAAACCACGCCCTGCAGGCTTGGCATTGCACGCGGCGCAGTGCGCGTCGCTGCGGTCGGCGCTGCGGCAGGCGCGGCAACAGGCGTGGCGATAGGCGCAGCGGGCGGCAAGGCAGAAGTTGCATGGCATGGGATTACGGCCGCTCCGGAAAGGAGCAGCACAAACACAGGAAGAGAGCGCATGACGTAAATCTCCAAGGCAAAACAAAAGATGAAACAAAATGAAAACAAAGGCCGTGCTACGGCAGTGCCCGTGCACCAATCAATCGTGTATGCCAGGCGAGGCCGCTGCCCGCTGAAAGTGCAAACTCCCTTTCACGCAGGCTCCGTACAAGAAAAGGACGCAACCCCAAATCAGAACGCGCAGAGGGCCGCTTGTACTTACAGGTTGCCGGTACTGCGCGTGCCGGTCATTTGGGTAAATCGATTTTCGCAGGACTGAGCGCCGCCGTCCAGTCAGCCGCGGTGTCCACCAGGATGTCCGGAGGGGTCTTCATCAGGGTCCGCTGTCCGAACCCGAAATCGCAGCCGATTGACCACGCTCCGGCATTGCGCGCCGTCTGCACGTCCACCTGGCTGTCGCCGATCATCACCGTCTCTTCCGGGCTGACGCCGGCCTCTTTCATCAGCGTGCGCAGCCCCAGTGGATCGGGCTTCTTCATGGCAAAGCTGTCGCCGCCGTAGATGTGCAGAAAGTAGTCCGCCAGCCCCAGCCCCTCGCAGATGCCGCGCGCCGGCCGCACCGGCTTGTTGGTCAGCACCGCCATGGTCCGCGGAACGCCGCCGTGCGCGTCGTGCAGCTCGCCCAGCGCCTTCAGCGCCTCCAGAACTCCGGCGTAGGCGTAGGTAAAGTCCAGCTTGTGTTCGCGATAGTAGCCCAGGAAAAAAGCAATCGCCTGCGCCAGCAACTCCTCGTCCACCTCATCCGGAGCCTTGCCGCCGGCCAGCGCCAGCGAGCGCCGCACCAGCATCGGCACCCCGTTGCCCACAAAACCGGCAATCGCCGGGTCCGGCAGCGGCCCCAGCGCAAACTGGCCCAGCGTGGCGTTCACGCTGTTGCAAAGGTCCTGCGCGGAGTCGATCAGGGTGCCATCCAGATCGAATACCAGCAGCTTCAATTTGTCGACAGGAATCGGGTGGAGGACGCGAACCATGTTTCCAGTTTAACGGGCTGCCGTTGGCCCACCTGTCGAAAAGGCGTAGCAGCGCAGTTTGGTTTCAGCAGAATTTACGGGAACTCCCATACAGGCTGAGCGATGGAATGTCCTGCCGGGCACTGCAAGTGCCCCCAGTGCCAGGTTTCTGTATCGGCTTTGCGCTCCTTTGTAGTGGCATCGGGACTCCATTGTGCAAAGAGCGGCACAAGTGCAGTACAGCCTTCCTCGCTGCAACCGAGCATGGGGCCGTCCATCGTGTCGCGGATGGGGTCCGCGTAGATCACGCGATAGCTCGGGTTGTGGCGAGGGTGATTATTATCCAGATAATAGGTGTCTACACACTTGCAGCGGCGGCATACAGCGGCTATCGCGTGAGAACGATTGGGTTGGGCGTTCGGATCGGAAAATAACCATTCAATCATGGTTTTCGGGAGCAGCATCGGTGCGCCGCAATCCTTGCAGAGAAGCTCGTAGTGAAGAATCTGCTCGCTCACAGCGGCACAAATTATAAGCCTGAGAATTCTTTGCATACAAGCCATATCAGCTTTTGGAAGTGGAGCGGAGGCAGGACTAAAATCGCGTGTGAGCCATTCGCTCTCGGCCTTCCGCCTGTCGAATGCGATGATGTGTGCGCTGGGCGAACTGATTCAACCCCGTTTTCGCACCATCCAGAAAGGATTTCTCACGGTGATGAAGAATTCTCCATTCCTTGCGGCAATCCTTGTCCTCGCTTTTGCCCCCGGGCTCCTGCTTGCGCAGCAGCCCGCCGCGCACCCGTCTGCAAAGGTCGCCGCGCTTGCCCCCGGCGAGCGCATCGCCAACCTCGACACCTTCAAATCCCAGCTCCGCCAGTACCACGAGTGCACCTGCACTTGCGGCTGTTACAGCAAGGATCTCGACCTGCAGGCGGACCGGGCCATCGCCAACCTGCGCCAGCGCGCCGCCCATCGCCGTCCCCAGGAAAAGCTGGCCCTGATTCTCGACATCGACGAGACCACGTTGTCCAACTACCAGGAGATGACCAAGGCCGACTTCACCTACGACAGCAAGACCTTCAATGCCTGGGTTGAAACTGCCCAGGCGCCCGCCATTGCCGGCACTCTGCGGCTTACCAGGGAAGCACAAAGGCTCGGCGTCAGCGTCTTCTTCCTCACCGGCAGGCCTGAGGCGCAGCGGGACGTCACGGAGCGCAATCTCCGCGACCAGGGCTTTCAAAACTGGCAGCAGTTGATCCTGCGCCCACCCGCCCAGGCATCGGCCACTGCGCTCGCCTACAAGTCCGCCGCCCGCGCCGGTATCGCCGCGCAGGGATACACCCTCGTCCTCAATGTGGGCGATCAGTGGAGCGACCTCAAGGGAACCCCCGAGGCGGAGTTTTCCGTCAAGTATCCCGACCCCTATTACTTCATCCGGTAGAGAAGGGAACTTCATGTAGTAGAGAAGGGAATTGAACTCCAGACAAAAATCAGGCGAGGCCTCCCATGGAGCAATGAGCCTCGCCTGCAAAATGAACACTACGCAACTACGTTGGGGAGCGATCGAAGCCAAAATCTCAACCAGACCCTAACTGACCACTGCCCTTTCAATGCACCCGAATCGATCCCGACCCCGTCTCAATCCGTACCGTCGGTCCGCCGCCGCCCACTTTGCCGGTCACATGGTGGCGATCGGAAGTGCCCTGCGTCAGCATCTCGCGGTCGCTGTGAATGCCCCCCGAGCCGCTTGAAGCGTCCAGCGTGAACGCCGCTCCGCCAGACCAGAACTCCACGCTGCCCGAGCCCGTCTCCGCGCGCCAGGGCGCTGTCGGCGTTCCGGCTACTTTGATGCCGCCCGAGCCGGTATGGGCGCGCAGGCCGCCGTGCAGGTTGCGCAGTTCAATGCTTCCCGAGCCCGTCTCCGCCTTCACGTCCCCCTCGCCCGTCTGATCGGCATAGATGCTGCCTGAGCCGGTGTCTGCGGAGAACCCGCCCTGCAGCCCAGTCGCGTGAATGCTGCCCGAGCCGGTTGAGAGCTTTGCGTTCTGGCCCACGCCGTCATCGTTGATGCTGCCCGAGCCGGTGTTGGCTTCAAGGTAGACATTCGCCGGCGCTGTCACGTCGTACTCGATGCTGATGTTGCGCAGGTTCTGGTGGCGCTCGCCAATGCGCACAATGTTGCCCGTCTGCTCAATCGGCGGATGGGCCGCAATCTCCCGCACCTGCTCGTCGCTCCCGCCCCAGTTCGACTTCACCCGCCCGTACACATGCACCTGGTTATCGGTTCCGCGCGTCAGGTGAATGGCCCCCGAGCCGGTCGCCACGGTCAGCTCCACGTGCCCGTTCACCGTCAGCGTGCGCTCGAACGTGGCCTCTGTCATCGCCAGCGCAGGAATTGCCGCCAGCGCCAGAACCGCTGTTGCTAGAAGAAGATGCTTCATCGTGCTCCTCGTTTCTTGATAATTCAGAGTTAGTTGTCAGAGATTAAAGGCAACAGGCCAGGTTTTTCCTGAGTGCACACTTGCACCTCGCCTGCCAAACCAGCCCCCGTGCCAACCCAAATGGAATCAACCATCAGCCCGCACGCTCCACCGCCGCCGAGCCAACTCCGTGTCCGCTTCCGAACACCCCTGTGCGCCACCGGACACGTTAATACTCCAGAACCCAGCCCAAGGACAACCCAATAGCCGGAAACCAAACACCTATACGCATCCCATCCCCTCCGTGTTCCCTGACAACTGAAAACTGAAAACTGACTACTGACCACTGAAAACCGGCAAGTGCTATCCTCCAGAGCAAGATGCATGGTCTCTCCCTGCTCAAATTTGTCGCCGTGGCCCTGCTCATCCTGGCCAACGCCTTTTTTGTGGCCGCCGAGTTCGCCCTGGTCTCCATCCGCGAAACCCGCATTGAGCAGATGCTCGCCGCCCGTGTGCCCGGCGCCCGCGCCGTCCGCCGCCTGCAGCAGGACCTCGACGACTTTCTTCCCGCCGTCCAGCTCGGCGTAACCCTCTGCTCGCTGGCCCTCGGCTGGCTCGGCGAACCCTTGGCCGCCTCCATCCTTCTCGCCTGGATCAATGCGCTTCCCATCCACTTGCCTCACGCCCAGATCTACGCCAACCTCGTCGCCGTCACCCTCGGCTTCGCTTTCATCACCTACTTCCATGTAGTCGTGGGCGAGCTGGTTCCCAAGGCCCTGGCCCTGCGCCGTGCCGAGGCCCTGGCCGTAGCCGTCGCGCCGCCCATGCTTCTCTTCATGTCCCTGGCCCGGCCTGCCGTGCGCCTGCTCAGCGGCTCGGCCGCCGCCGTCCTCCGCGGCTTCGATATCCCCATGACCGACCGCGCCGCCGTCCACTCGCCGGAGGAGTTGAAGCTCATCGCCACTGCCGCCCGCCGCATGGGCGTCCTGCCCATATTCCAGGAAACCCTCATCCACCGCGCCCTCGAGCTGGACGACGTCTCCATCCGCGAGATCATGACCCCCCGCCAGAAGATCTTCTCCCTGCCTTCCAACCTGCTGGTTGAAGAAGCCAGCGCCAAGGTCATTGACCGCAAGCACTCCCGCGTCCCCGTTTACGATGAAACCCGAGGCCCCGAGCACATCGTCGGCGTTGTCTACTCCAAGGACCTGGCCCGCCTCATGCACTTCCGCGCCGCCGCCAAAACATTTGTCGAGCTCAAGCTCGTCCAGGTCATGCGTGAAGTCCTCGTCGTCCCTGAAACCAAGTCCGTTCTCGACCTCATCCGCGACTTCCAGCAGCGCCGCCGCCACATGGCCATCGTGGTGGACGAGTACGGTTCCACTGTCGGCCTGGTCACCGCCGAGGACGCCATCGAGCAGCTCACCGGCGAGCTGGAAGACGAATTCGACGACCCAACCCTTCCCATCCTCACCACGGCTTCGGGCGCTCTGCTCATGGACGGCGGCGTCAACCTCCGCGACCTTGAAACCCAGATGCAATGGAGCTTGCCGCGCGAAGGCGGCGTGGAAACTCTCGCCGGCTTCCTGCTCATGCGCCTCGGCCACATTCCCAAAGAAGGCGAAAGCATCGTCTACGAATCCCGCCGCCTCACCGTTGTCGAAATGGAAGCCCGCCGCATCTCCAAAATCCGCGTCGAACCGGCGGAGCCAGTGGCTCCGGCATTGAACGCTTAGGATACGCTCGACATCTGTAGTCAAATATGACAACAATAACCTGTTGAATCGAGAACGGCCCTGATGACCAGAACGACGCGGCCCATCTCCTTGATCAAGGCCGCCCGCAAGGATTTCGAGGACTTCCCAATCGGCGCGCAAGCCGCTGCCTTGACCATTCCGGCAGAAGGCGGCAAGGCGGATATTGTCAAGCTATTCAAGGGTTGGCTCTGGCATCTTTGAAATCGCCTTGCCCTTGCATGGGGATGCGTTTCGCGTTGTATATGCAGTGCAAATTGCAGAGGAACTCTGGGTTCTGCATGCGTTTCAGAAGAAATCGACGCAGGGAATCAAAACGCCCCAGCACGAAGTTGACCTGATTGAGAGCCGGTTGAAAAAATTGAAGGAGTTACTGGGATGAAGATCCAACCAATCGAGATCGTCCGCGGCAGCGGCAATGTCTTCCGCGACCTGGGCCATGCCAGCCCCGATGTGGAGCAGTTGAAGGCCATCCTGGCTGCGGAGATCCTCAAGATGCTTGACCGTCAGGGGCTCACTGTCCGCGGCGCGCACGCCAGGACGGGAATTGCCGCCGCTGACTTTTCCCGCATCCGCAACGCTGACCTTGGCCGCTTCACTCTTGACCGCCTGGTCTCGATCATCAACCGGCTTGGCTCGCGGGTCGACGTCCGTGTTAAAGTTCGGACAATCGCTCCTGTACGGGAAGCGGTTGCAGGTGATTAAAGCTCTTTTTCTACCAGTTCTTTCATTCCAATCAAGGACACTCATGCCGAATTCCAGCGAACACACCAACCAAGCAATTCCAGTCTCAGCCGGACCCACCCGCCGCGAACTCCTGCAGGGCTCGCTCGCCGTTGCCGGCGCCGCCGTCGCTTCCTCCCTGGCGCCTTCCATTCTGCAGGCGCAGCCCGCTGCCAAACGGCCCAACCTGGTCTTCTTCCTGGGTGAGGGCCAGCGCGCCGACGCCCTGTCCATCGCCGGCAATCCCATTCTCAAGACGCCCAACCACGACCGCATCGGCCGCGAAGGCATGCGCTTCCAGAATGCCTTTTGCACCAACGCACTCTGCGGCCCCGCGCGCGCCGCGGCGCTTACCGGCATGAACTCCCGCGCCACCGGGGCGCTGTCCAACGAGCACCTCAACATCCCTCTGCCGTCTGACATTCCGCTCTTTACCGATCTGCTCCGCGAGGCCGGTTATGAAATCGCCATTCTCGGCAAGGTGCACGTGCGCAACGGCGTTGAAGAGCGCAACTGGGACTACTACTTCGGCCACAACGACCCCTCCAACAACTACAACAACCCCTTCTTCAAGGAAGGCCGCAAAGGCAAGGTTGGCCCGGAAAAGCAGTATCGTAATGTCTATCCAGACGACCTCACCGTGGACCGCGCCCTGGCCTGGCTGGCCGAGGACCGCGGCGACAAGCCCTTCTGCCTCCTGGTCTGGTTCGTCGCCCCGCACGAGCCTTTCTTCCGCGCCCGCCGCCATCAGGATCTCTATCGCGGCACCGTCATTCCCAAGCCCGCAACCTTTGACGACGACCTCAAAGGCTATCCCGGCAAGCCCCAGGGCTTCATGGACGCTACCAACAAGATCGGCACCACCTACTCGCATCCCGCCTGCGGATCGCTGGAAGGCATCGTCAAGGATTACTACTCCGGCCTTGTTGCCGTGGATGAAAACATCGGACGCATCTTCAACTTCCTCGAAAAGAGAAACATCCTCGACTCGACCGCCATCGTGCACAGTTCCGACCATGGCTACTTCCTGGGCGAGTGGCGTCTCTTCGACAAGCGGCTCATGCACGAGCCCTCCATCCGCGTCCCGCTTCAGATCCGTTATCCCCGGCGCATTCCCGCCGGCACCGTGCGCCATGAGATGGTTCTCGACATCGATCTGGCTCCCACCTTTCTCGATCTTGCCGGCCTGCCCATTCCCGCGCACATGCAGGGCAAAAGCGTGCTCCCTCTGGCCAAAGCGCCCGATCCCGCCTTCCGCAAGGAGTGGTATTACGAGTACTTCGAGTGGCCAAACCCCGAAGCGGTGCGTCCTCACCGCGGCATTCGCACCGAGCGCTACAAGCTCATCCATTACGTGCTGGACTCAGAGAAACAGGAAGCCCAGGAATTCGAGCTCTACGACCTGGAAACCGATCCCCGTGAAACCCATAACCTCTACGGCAACCCGGCCCACTCCGCCCTCCAGCAGCACCTTCTGGAGCGTCTTGAGGCTCTGCGCTCCGCCGTCCCCGAGCGCAAAGAAACGCCTCACGCATAATGCGGGATCGCGCGCGCGCCCAGGCCTCGATTGAGACCCGGGAATCATGCCTATGCAACGATTGGCTGTGGTGAGGACTAGAATTGTGCCGATAAAGTAGTTGGCAGTTCTGTACGTGTGCTGCAACCGCCAATCCCAGGACGGTTGCCGCGCCCGATTCCTGCCAGCAAGCCGGAGGAAGCACCATGGCGGACAAAAGCAAGCAGATGCACGCGGAAGCGCAAGTGAAATCGAAGAGATCCAAACTGACCGGCGATCGGCCCGCGCCCTCCAACGGCCATGCCCTTCACCTCGGCAAGGATTGCGACTACGACCGCGAACTTCGCCGCCTGCAAGTCGAACTGGTCAAGCTCCAGGAGTGGATTCGCCACGAAAGCCTACGCGTCGTTGTCCTGTTTGAAGGCCGCGACGCAGCCGGCAAGGGCGGCGCCATCAAGCGCATCACTGAGTCCCTCAATCCCCGCGTCTGCCGCGTCGTTGCTCTCGGCACGCCCACGGAGCGCGAGAAAACCCAGTGGTACTTCCAGCGCTACGTCCCCAATCTGCCCGCCGCCGGTGAAATGGTCCTCTTCGACCGCAGTTGGTACAACCGCGCCGGCGTCGAGCGCGTCATGGGCTTCTGCACGGAGAAGCAATATCAGGAGTTCATGCAGAGCTGTCCGGAGTTCGAGCGCATGCTCATCCGTTCCGGCATCATCCTCATCAAGTACTGGTTCTCGGTCAGCGATGCCGAGCAGGAACGCCGCTTTCAGGACCGCATGAGCAAGCCCACCAAGCGCTGGAAGCTCAGCCCCATGGACCTCGAATCACGCAAGCACTGGGCCGACTACTCCCGCGCCAAGGACGATATGTTCGCCATTACCGACACCAAACATGCGCCCTGGTTCGTCGTGAACGCCGAAGACAAGAAGGGCGCCCGCCTCAACGTCATCCACCATCTGCTCTCCATGATCCCTTACAGCGATCTCACCCCCGAGCCCCTGGTCCTGCCCAAGCTCGAAAAATCCAAATACGTCCGCCCGCCCATGAACGAGCAGAACTTCATCCCCGAAATCTACAAGTAGCCGCCACGAACCACAAACCCGGCCGCCCCACCTTCGCCACGAAGTTGTTTTTGTGGCTAATGTGGGGTCGTTCGTTTCTCCAATGTCCAATAAACCAATACATTCAACATTCAAACTGAAAACTGACAACTGACAACTGACCCCTGACCCCTGATCTCTGACCCCTGACCTCTGGTTTATCGTTATACCCAGCCCATGAAGCAGATCCTCACCCGACTCATCCTCACCATCCCGGTCGTCTGGCTGGTGGTCTCGCTGGTCTTCCTGCTCATCCATCTCGTTCCCGGCGACCCCATCCTCCAGATGCTGGGCGAGGGCGCAACCCCCACCGACATCAGCGCTCTCCGCCACCAGTACGGCCTCGATCAGCCGCTCTGGGCGCAGTACTTCCACTACTGGGCCGGCGTCCTCCACGGCGATCTGGGCAGCTCCATCCGCCTCCACACCACCGTCGCTACCCTCATTGCCGCCCGCTACCCTTACACCCTGGCCCTCACCCTCACCGCCCTGGGATTCGGTCTCGCCCTGGCCCTGCCCGCCGGCATTCTCGCCGCCGTCCGCCGCGGCCGCTGGCTCGATCAACTGCTCTCCGTCGTCAGCCTCTTCGGCCTCTCCGTTCCCGGTCTCGCGCTCGGCCCCATCCTCATCCTGGTCTTCTCCATCAGCCTCGGCTGGCTCCCCGTTTCCGGCGCAAACCCGAGCGGCAGCAACTCCATTGACTGGCGCTACCTGGTCCTTCCCGCCATCGCCATGGGAGCCTCGCTGGCCGCCATCCTCACCCGCATGATCCGCACCGCCATGCTTGAGGAGCTAGGTCAGGACTACATCCGCACCGCCCGCGCCAAGGGCCTCAGCGAGACCGCCGTCGTCTGCCGCCACGCCCTGCCCAATGCGCTGGTCCCCATCGTCACCGTGGTCGGCCTCCAGTTCGGCGCTCTCCTCGCCGGAGCCATCGTCACTGAAACCATCTTCAGTTGGCCCGGCCTCGGCCGCCTCACCGTCAGCGCCATCTCCAACCGCGATTACGCCCTGGTCCAGGGCTGCCTGCTGTCCATCGGTCTCACCTACGTCCTCGTCAACCTGCTCACCGACGTGGTCTACCGCTGGGTCAATCCCCGCATGAGAGGCTAGCTCAAAGCCCCGCATTCACACGGCAGTCAAGCCCATCGCCCTCGGAGTATAGTTTTCTTGTCCATCCTCCTTCATGCACCGGAGCGTTGAATGTATCCGCGAACCGCCATTTTTCCCGTCCTGCTCGTCCTCGCCTTGTGCCCGCCGCGCGCCGCCGCTCAAACCCCCTCCATCGTTCAGGTTCCCCCGGCAACGCCGCGGCAAATCGCCTCCCCCTCGCAGTCCGGCCTCTGGAACGAGCCTCCCACGCTCACCCTCGTCCCCCACTCCCCGCAATCCCACCCCGGCAAAATCTGGCTGACAACCACCGGCGAAGGCCTGCACATCTGGGGCCAGGTCCAGGCCACTGATCACGCGCCCCAGCCGCCCCAGGACAACGCCGCTCTGCTCTCCGCCGATCACGTTGAAGTCTGGCTCTCTGGCTCTCCCGCCGTCTCCATGCCCGCCATCGGATGGGCTAATCAGTTCGGCCCCAAGAACCTCGCCGGCCCCGCCGGCTGCGCAACCTCCGCCGGCGCCATCCGCACCGATCCCGCCCCCGCCAAAGTCGTCGCTGCCTGCCAAAGCTGGTATGCCCAGCAGCTCCGCTACCGGCAAGACCTCTCGCATTTATTCGTCCGCCAATGGGTCTTCGCCGCAGCCGGCGGCCCGCCGTCCTCCTTCGCCCCCGCCCGCTCTTTTGAGGACTTTGCCTCCACGGCCTGGGCCGCGCTCTCGGCCAGTCTCTCTCCGCATGACCTGCCCACCCTGCTCCAGCCCCAGCCCGCCGATGGTTTTCTCGCGGAAACCTCTGCCCAGCCTGCGTCGCCCGCGCCCCCCGGCTACTCGTTCCATGTCTTTATCCCGTACACCGCGTTTCCGCCTGTCCAGCAGCTTCGCCTTGCCGATCTCTATCTTGACGTCGATGTCTTCAGCGCCGCACCCGCCGGTCGCAAGCTGGGCGACGTCAGCAGCACCGCCTCCGCGCGCCTCCCCGGCCAGCCCGCCACCTTCAACCAACTCCGGCTTTCCGCGCCGCGCACCTTCTCCTTCTCGCCCTGCGATTACGCGCCGGCCCCCGATGCCCCCAGCGCCGATCGCACCTCCGGCTGGTTCTTTCCCACGGCCCCCGGCGCGGCCCTGCGCTCCGCCATCGGCTTCGTCAATCCCTCCGGCGGCTATATGAACGAGCCTGCCCGCGTCTCGCCTGAAATCACGCAAGCCGCCTTCTTCTGGCAGCAGCTCGCCAACGGAGCCAGCGTCTGCGGGCCCAGCCTCGCCTGGCGCAACGGCGCGCAAATCCAGCGGTCCAAGTTTTCAGTCGACGAGAAATACTTCTCCGCCCAATCCCTGCCCGATGGATGGAGCCTGCTCCGCTCCGGCCCTTCCATCCACACCCACGGGCAATTCGGTTCCGGCATGTGCGGCGCTTGCCAAACCGCCAGCTTTGACATCTACGCCGTCTCGCCCCAGGGCGAAATCGCCACCGCGCTGCACCTCGATCAGGATCTCAGCGGAGAAGGCCGCTCCCCTGAGGCCGCCGACCTCGCCATCGCTCCAGACTGGTCGCGCATCGTCTTCTACCGCGAGTTTGACCAGCCCGACCCCACCTGGACCTCCATCACCTACTGCCTGCGCGGCCACGCCTACGAGGTATGCGCCGAATCCAAGCTCACCGAACCGCCCCAGCCCGCCAACTTCAAGGAGATCCGCGGATTCGATTAAGCGCCCATCCGCCAACAGCGCACGCCGACAAATCAGCACACGCCGAAAAATTACGCACCGCCGAAAAATCAGAGTACCGCCGACCTCCCGGTCGGCTGTCCGGCGGGTCTCCCGACCTGCCGGTTGTACGCCCTGCGTGGACGCCAATACCGCAGTCCAGACCTCGCCGCCGCCATCATTTTTCAAAGTACGGATCATCTCCAGCCCCGTCCGGCACTGAGAACTCCCCAAGCGCGAAGATTTTCCGGCCCTGAATTTTCAATTTTGCTATTCATTTCTTCTTCTGAATCTGAGTGAATATATCTCAATTGCGAGTAAATGATTCCGCGGAACTTCATACATAGAAATAGATAAGTTCCAGTAAATAAAGGGTTATCTCGCGGGATTGCAGAGATTGTATTTTGCGGAAATCTCTGCAGGTTATTTGTACTCATGGAATCAGTGATTCTAGATTAACCTTGAAAATATAATCAAAATGATTATAATTAGGCTATGAGCGGATCTGAGTTCAAGACTTGGCGCAAAAAGGTCGGCAAAACTCAGGCGGACGCGGCCAGGGGAGTCGGCGTCCAGCAGCCGTTCGTTTGTGCTGTCGAAAAAGGTTTTCGCCCGGTGACGCCAAGGCTAAAGAACTGGCTGTATTCGGTTTGTCCTGAAGCGCTCACGGCAACTTCTGCCCCTGTAGCGGCATCTTCTGAGCATGTGCATCCGCATGGAGACAATCCCGGTAAAGCGACTCCATCCTGTGAACTGCTGAAAGAACATCTGGGCAATCTCGGCTACCCGGGGTTTGCCTATCTGGCGCCTACGCCCAGGAAAGTTGACCCGCTGGCAGTCCTGCTCGACGCCCTCGGTACAGAAGATTTGGACCAAAGAGTGGTAGAAGCGCTGCCGTGGGTATTGGCACGCCAACGCAATCTGGACTGGAAAAAGCTGACCGACGAAGTGCGCCTGCGCAACCTCCAGAACCGGCTTGGGTTCCTGTTGGAAGTCACCGTGCAAGCCGCAAAAAAACTGCATTTCAGTGACGCGGCGGTTGAACTGGAGCCTTGGCTGAACTGGCTGCGCGAAGCTCGTCTCTACAAAGAAGACACACTGTGCAAGAAATCGCTGACCCAAGTTGAGCGCAGGCGGCTTCATCGAAGCAGGCCCAAAGCTGCTCGATTCTGGCGGCTCCTTACAGATCTGAATGCGAAGGAAGTGGCGAATGTCGTCAAGCGCACTGCCGCCTGAGCCGTGGCACTCTTTTCTGGCCGAGATTGACGCGGCTCTTGCCAATCCTGTGTCTCTCAATTGCATCGGTGGATTCGCCCTGACGGTCCACTATGGAATGTCGAGGACTACAGCCGACATCGACATTCTTGAGGTCTCTGCGGCGTCGTTTGCCGGCCCGCTGCTCACCTTGGGGTGCGAAGGTGGCCCGCTGCACAGGAAGCACAAACTGTATGTCGATCCCGTAACCGTCGCATTTTTCCCGGATAACTATGCCGCCAGGTTGACCGATATCTTTACCGGCGCCTACAAGAATCTGCGCATTCGCGTCCTGGATCCGTACGATGTCGCTCTTACGAAACTTGGGAGGAACAACCAGAAAGACAGAGACGATGTGCGGTTTCTTGCCAGGGCCATCC
>Ga0316217_10000076_pt1 | contig 141167 bp, 122 predicted proteins | sample 1anoAmetaG_FD_203633 | JGI IMG/M metagenome (GOLD analysis project Ga0316217, IMG submission 203633) | Freshwater microbial communities from Trout Bog Lake, Wisconsin, USA - 1anoA | ecosystem: Environmental > Aquatic > Freshwater > Lake > Hypolimnion/Profundal zone | place: USA: Wisconsin... | reverse complement strand
ACCACCTTAAAAAGGTAAAGGAACGCATCCTGGAGTTCCTGGCGGTACGGTCCCTCAAGGAAAACATGAAAGGCCCGGTGCTCTGTTTCGTAGGCCCCCCCGGGGTGGGTAAAACCAGCCTTGGCAAATCCATCGCCCGCTCCATGGGCCGCAACTTCGTGCGCATCTCCCTGGGCGGCGTGCGGGACGAGGCCGAGATACGCGGCCACCGCCGCACCTACATCGGGGCGCTGCCCGGCAGGATCATCAAGGAACTGTTCCGTTGCGGCAGCAACAACCCGGTCTTCATGCTGGACGAGGTCGACAAGCTGGGGTTGGACTTTCGCGGAGACCCGGCCTCGGCGCTGCTTGAGGTGCTGGACCCGGAGCAGAACTTTTCCTTCAACGATCATTACCTGGACGTCCCCTTCGACCTCTCCAAGGTCGTGTTCATTACCACCGCCAACCAGCTTGACCCGATCCCCGGCCCGCTCAAGGACCGCATGGAGGTCATCCGCCTGGCCGGCTACAGCACCGAGGAAAAACTCCATATCGCCCGCAACTTCATCATCCGCCGCGAGATCGAGGAGAACGGTCTCGCCAGCACGCCTCCGGAGTTCCGTGACGAAGCGGTACTGAAGGTGATCAGCGACTACACGCGCGAGGCGGGCGTGCGCAACCTGCAACGCACCATCGGCTCCATTTGCCGCAAGATAGCCAAGGAGATCACCCAGAAAAAGGAGCCGCGCAGAGAGATCACGCCCGAGGTGGTGGCGGAACTGCTCGGGCCGCGCAAATTTCACAACGAGGTTGCGGCCGAGGACGACCGGATCGGCGTGGTGACCGGCATGGCCTGGACCGAGACCGGCGGCGACATCCTTTTCGTGGAGGCCACCAGCATGCCGGGCAAGCCTGAATTGATCCTCACAGGCTCCTTGGGGGATGTGATGAAGGAATCTGCCCGGACCGCGCTCTCCTACGTGGAGGCCCACTACGGCGATTTCGGCATCGCCCCGAACGCCTTCGAAAACAAGATAATCCATATCCACGTCCCGTCTGGGGCCATTCCCAAGGACGGTCCCTCGGCCGGCGTGACCATCGTCACGGCCCTGGTGTCGCTCCTTACGGACAAGCCTGCCAAGCGCGGTGTGGCCATGACCGGAGAGGTAACCCTTACCGGGAGGGTTCTGGCCATCGGCGGCCTCAAGGAAAAGGTACTGGCCGCCCACCGGGCCGGGGTCAGGAAGATCATCGCCCCGGACCGTAACCGGGACGACCTTGATGATATTCCAATAAACGTGCGCAAGGAACTGGAGTTCACCTTTATCCACGAGGCGGCGGAGGCGGTGGCGGTGGCCCTGTAGGGCGCAAAGGCGGTTTCACCACAGAGGTTGCAGGGCTATCCTGTTAATCCTGTCCCTCGTTTTCCTCCATAAACTCCATGTCCTCCGTGGTCATGCTTCTTTAAAGGTATTGAATGAACATCACCGTCATCGACAGGATCATTCTGAGCTTCTTCGAAGAGCTGCAGGGATGGTTCGCCCTGGCCGCCAAGACCTTTGCACGTGTGTTCCAGCGCCCCTTCTACTACCGGGAATTCGCCGTGCAGTTCGACAAACTCGGTTTTTCCTCCCTCTTCATCTGCATGCTGACAGGCCTGTTCACAGGCATGGTCATGGCCTTGCAAGCCCTGGTCCAGCTCAAGCCTTTTGCCGCCACCAGCTACGTTGGCGGCATGGTGGCGGTGACCATGATCAAGGAGTTGGGGCCGGTGCTGGCATCGCTGATGGTGGCCGGCCGGGTCGGGTCCGCAATTACCGCGGAACTGGGCACCATGGTGGTCACCGAGCAGGTTGACGCCATGCGGGTGGAGGGAACCGACATCGTCAAACGCCTGGTGGCCCCGCGGCTGAAGGCCATGCTCCTGGCGCTGCCGCTCTTGACCGCGGTGGCCGACGCCATCTCGCTTTTGGGTGGGTATATCATGTCTTCAAGCTACAGTATCAACCCCACCATGTATCTTAAGGGCATCCCCCAGTTCATGGTCTTCCAGGACCTTATCGAGGGATTGGTCAAACCGGCCGTCTTCGGCTTCCTGATAGCCATGACCGGCTGCTATGTCGGGCTCAACACCCAGGGCGGGGCCGAGGGGGTGGGCAATGCAGCCAAAAAGGCCGTAGTCCTCTCGTCGGTGCTGATCCTGATATTCGATTTCTTCCTGACCAAGATCTTCGTGGCATTCAGGGGATAGGGCTGCCATGGCATTCTGGCTTTTTAAAACTGAACCGGGCTGCTTTTCCTTCGACGACCTGAAGGCCTGCCCGAATATGACAGAGCACTGGGACGGGGTGCGCAATTACCAGGCCCGCAACTTCCTACGTGACCGGATAAGACCGGGCGACCGAGTGCTGTTCTACCACAGCAACATCCCCCAGCCGGCCGTCGTGGGCATTGCGGAGGTGACGCGGGGGGGGTACCCGGATATCACTGCCTTGAACCATGAAAGCGACCACTTCGACCCCAAGGCATCGCCTGACAACCCGATCTGGTATATGGTGGACGTGCGCTACGGCGAGCCGTTGCCCCGGCCGGTCACACTGGAGCGGATCAAGGCCAATCCCCTCCTGGCCACCATGCCGCTGGTCAATCGCAGCCGCCTCTCCATCCAGCCGGTAACCGGGGATGAATGGCTGATCATCCTGGCCATGGGGGGGGTGGAGACCCGATGAGCGGCAGCGATTGCATCAGCATGGAGAATCTGAGCTACTCCGTGGGAGGGCGAAAGATCCTGGAGGACTTCGACTTCTGCCTGGAGCGTGGCGTCAACCGCACGATCCTGGGAGTGAGCGGTGCCGGCAAGACCACCATCCTCAAGCTGCTCCTGGGGCTTTTGACTCCCCAGGCCGGCCGGGTCTGCATCGGTGATGTCTGCATCACCGGCCTGCCTGAGTCAAAATTCACCGAACAACGCAAACGGATCGCAATCGTCTTCCAGGGAGGGGCGCTGTTTGACTCCATGACCGTCGGCGAAAACGTTGGCTACCGCATGTTCGAGGAGGGACGGCTTGCGGAAGGGGAAATCGAGCGGGTCGTGCTGGAAAAACTCTCTTTCGTGGGCCTTGAACAGTCAGTCAACCTCTATCCGGCCGAACTGTCGGGCGGCATGAAGAAACGGGTCGCCATTGCCCGGGCCCTGGCGGCCAACCCCGATTACATCTTTTTCGACGAGCCGACCACCGGCCTCGACCCCATCGGGGTCTATAACATCTGCAACCTGATGCAGCGCCTACAGGCAGAGGGCAAGACCACTTTAATGGTGACCCACGACCTGACGACAGCCTTCGCAACCTCGGAACGCTTCACCTTCCTGCACCAGGCGCGGATGATCTTCGAGGGGACCGAGACGGAGATGCGAGCCAGCACGATCCCGGAGGTACAGGAGTTTTTGCTGCCGACAAAACAGTCTCTGTTTGTTATGGACCCGTAACCGGTTGGTTTATGAATAGAAGACGCGCAGGCGCAGAGCAAGCGGCGCTCTGACAGGTTCGATCCTCTCGTTTGAGAGGTTGGTTAACCCTGCGACGGGCGATGAGAGTCGATCATGAAGATCCCTTTGTCTCCGTGGCAAATCGTGATTTTAAACCGGAATAGGTGGAAGTGAATATGGAACGGAGCAACAAGATAGGCTGGGCCCAGGTACGCGCCGGCGTATTCATCTGCATTGCGCTGATTTTCGTTGCCGGCGGTGTGCTGTTGATGGGGCAGAAGAACAAGATGTTCGTGCCCAAGGGTAAATTACGGGTTGTGATGGACGATGTGGCCGGCCTCAAGGAAGGCGCTCCGGTCTGGCTGGCCGGCGTGGACGTGGGGCTCGTGAGCGATATCCACTTTGCAGACCCCCGGCAGAGCAATGAGGTGACCATCCGCCTTGAGATCGATGAAGGAGCATTGAAGAAGATCGGTGCGGATTCGACGATCACCATCAAGACCCGAGGCCTGATGGGCGAAAAATACGTGGACATCACCCCGTCGCAGCACTATTTCGAGAAACCGGCAGAGGTACTGCGCGGCACGCCTGCCGTGAGGCTCGATGACGTCATGCAGAAGGCCGCCGTCACCTTCGACCGCCTGAACAGGGTCGTTGACAATATCAGCCAGGGCAAGGGGACGATGGGCAAGCTGACTACCGACGCCACCCTCTACAACAAAATCGTCAGCCTGACCGGAGAGCTGCAGACGCTGGCCGTCACCATCAACCACGGCGAAGGGACCCTGGGCAAGCTGAACCGCAGCCCGGAGCCTTATAATAAGCTGGTCAGCATCCTCAACCGGGCAGACAAGACGCTCCAGGATATCCAGGGGTCAAACGGCACCCTGAACAGACTGATCTACGACAAGGTGCTCTACGACAAGCTGGTCACACTTGCGACAAAAAGCAACGAGGCAGCAGACGACGTCCGTGAACTGAACAAAAAGATCACCTCCAAGGACAGCACACTCGGCATGTTGATCAATGACCGGCAGTTCTACGACAAGGGGTTGTCCCTTTTGACCCGTGCCGATAATTCCGTCAGTTCCATCGAAGAGGTCACCGCAGGCATCAAGAAGGGCGAGGGAACGGCCGGCAAGCTGGTGACCGACAAGGAACTGTATGAACGTATGAACCGCATGGTGGAAAACCTGAACACCCTCGTGGAGGACTTCAAGGAGCATCCTCGAAAGTACATCAAATTCTCGGTATTTTGACAGTAGGAGCGCATTGCGTGCGCCTGTTTTGGCGAACGGCTGTTCGTCCCTGCGAGCAACGATAATATGAGTGCCGGACATTCATCCCGAATGGCGGCGCTGTTGCACAAACAAAAGAGGTGTGCCTATGAAACGGATCTGTTTACTTGTCTTGGCTCTTTGCCTGTGCTCAACCAGCCTCTGGGCCTCGGGGCTGGAAGACAAGGTCGTCGAACATGCCATGAAGAACGGCATGAAACTTCTGCTGGTGGAACGCCACACCTCCCCGACCATTGCTGCCTGGATCCGTTTCCGGGTGGGGAGCGTGGACGAGCGCAGCGACGAGCAAGGCATCGCCCACATGCTGGAACATATGCTGTTCAAGGGCACCACCACCCTGGGTACAAAGAACTATGCCGCTGAAAGACCGCTATTGGACAAGATCGAACAGACCGCCCAGGCCATGATCGCCGAGAAGGCCAAACGCGACCACGGGGACAAGGCCAGGATAGCGGAGTTGGGGAAGCAACTGGCGGCGTTGGATGCAGAGGCGTCCCGGTACGTCGTAAAGGATGAATTCTTCGATCTCTACGCCAAAAACGGCTGTGTCGGGTACAATGCATTCACCAGTCGCGACGGCACCACCTACCTGATCAACCTGCCTGCCAACAAACTGGAGCTGTGGGCGGCCATCGAATCCGACCGCATGCAGAATGCCGTGCTGCGCGAGTTCTATTCCGAACGCGCAGTGGTGATGGAAGAGCGACGCCGCTCCGTCGACGCCGAGCCGCAGAACAAGCTGTGGGAAACCTTCATCGCCTCCGAATTTCTGGCCCATCCCTACGGCCATCCCACAATCGGCTGGCAGTCGGATATCGAGAATCTGACCCGCACCAAGGCTGAGCGGTTCTTCCATGACTACTACGGCCCCCAAAGCGCCATCGTGGCCATTGTGGGGGATATCGACACCAAGTCCGCCATTGCCATGGTGGAGCGTTATTTCGGCGCCATCCCGGCCGGAAAGATACACGCTCCCGTCACTGCCGAAGAACCGAAGCAAGATGGGGAACGGCGCATCGAATTCGTGGCCGAGGCCGAGCCGACCCTGACGGTCGGTTTCCACAAACCCGCCATCAATGCCCCAGACGACTATGTCTTCGACGTGATCAGCATGATCCTGGGCAATGGCCGGACCTCACGGCTGTACAAAAAGCTGGTCATAGAAAAGCAGATCGCAACCGCAGTAGAGGTCTTCGATGCTCCAGGCAACCGCTACCCCAACCTCTTTCTCGTCAACGCCACCCCCCGTGCGCCCCATACGGCCTCGGAGGTGGAAGAGGCTATCCTCGGCGAGTTGGAATTGATCAAGAGGGAACCGGTCACTGAGCGCGACCTGCAGCGCGTCCTCAACAAGATCGAGTACGAGGATGCCCGCCAAATGAGTACCAACGGTGGCCTGGCACGCAACCTGACCGAGTACGAGGCGGTCGCGGGCACGTGGCGCTACATGGCCGAATACCGCCGCAAGGTGGCTACAGTCACGGCCGCCGACATCCAGCGGGTGGCCCGCCAGTATTTCACCAGGGAAAACCGCATGGTCGGGTTCATCACCAAAAAAGGGGGTCAAGGTAAATGAAAAGATTGGTCATTACCCTCTTGTGCCTTGTCGCAACAGGTGCGGCCGTGGCTGCCGCTGCCGACGGAAAGGCCGATCCCCGCACCATGAGCTTCCCGGAACTGCGTTTCGAGATACCGGCGGCCGAGCGGGTGGTGCTGGAATGCGGCATGCCGGTCTACCTGCTGCGGGATACCGAACTGCCCATCGTCAACATCACTGCCATGGTCCGCACCGGATCGGTCTATGAGCCTGCCTCCAAAGCCGGACTGGCCGGGCTTACCGGCAGCGTCATGCGTAGCGGCGGCGCCGGCGGGCTCTCGCCGGAGAAAATGGACGACGAACTGGAGTTCATGGCATCGGCGGTGGAAAGCAGCATCGGTCCGGATATGGGCACGGTCTCTTTGACTTCGCTCACGAAGAACTTAAACCGCACCCTGCGCATTTTCCGCGACGTGCTCCTGAGGCCCGATTTCAGCCAGAAAAGGGTCGATCTCGCCCAAAAACACCTGATCGAAATACTGCGGAGGCAGAACGACGATCCTAAGGGGATAGCCGGGCGTGAGCTCAACCGGGCCATCTACGCCGGCCATCCCCTTGGCGTCGTCCCCACTTTTGTCTCGGCCAATGCGATCACGCGTCAGGACATGATTGATTTCCACCGCCGTTTCTTCCGGCCTGACACCATGATCCTTGCGGTATCGGGCGATTACGACCGCACGGCACTGCTAAATGAGCTGAATGCCCTTTTCGGCAAACGGGCAACAACCGCTGCGCCTGCGCTGCCGGACATCCCCCAGCCTACGGCAGACTTTCGCCCCCAGGTTCTCTACGGCAAAAAAGAGGTCAACCAGTCCGTGATCCGCATGGGGCATCTGGGGATCACCAAGGAAGACCCGGACATCTACGCTCTGCGCATCCTGGATTATATCCTGGGAGGCAGCTTTACCTCGCGCCTGACCATGGAGATCCGCACCAATCAGGGCCTGGCCTATAATGTTGACAGCCGTTTCGACGTCGGCAGGCATTTCCCCGGCACCTTTATCGCCGAAACCGAAACCAAGGCCGAATCCACCGGAAAGACCATCACGCTGATGAAGGAGATCATCGCCGGCATGACCAGAGAGGCGGTCAACGACCAGGAGTTGAAGGCCGCCAAGGAGTACATCATCAACTCCTTCATGTTCGGCTTTACCAGCCCCGCCTCGATAGTGACCCAGCGGGCGCGGCTGGAGTTCTACGGCTATCCCGCCGGTTACCTTGAGAATTACCGGGACAACATCGCCCGGGTGACGAAGGAGGACGTGCTTGCTGCAGCCCGCAGGCATCTGAAGCCGGAGGCGTTCAAGCTGGTTGTGGTGGGCGATGCCGCCAAATTCGACAAACCGCTGGCTGCCTTCGGACCTGTCCTCGAACTGGATCTCGGGCAACAATCTGGAAATTGATCGATTGGCAGGTCCGTCATGGAAAAGAACCGGCGGAGCTTTTTACGAACAAGTTCTAACAGGTGTTAAAAACGCTAAGAGGCGTTCCGGATACCTGGCACCCGAAACTATTGCACCGAGGCATAACAGGCAGTTATGCCTCGGTGCAATAGTTTTTCAACAGTCTGCTAAAGCTTTGCCCATACTTTGCCGATGTAGATAAAAAGGGTATACTAGTTTGCATAGGTAGGAAGGAGGCCGCCATGAAGATAGATACCGGGATTCAGCCCCTGGCCAGGCCGCAAAGTAAGACAACCACAGGTTCGGCCGCACTGAAGAGCGGCGATGCCCAGTCAGCACAGGAGGGGGGAGGCGCATTCAGCGTGAAGCTCTCATCGACCACGGAAAAACTTTTATCGGGCACCCCTTCGGAAGAATCCATCAACTGGGATAACGTGAATTCCGTCAAGAACCAATTGGCTGCCGGCACCTACAATATCAGTGGCAAGGACGTCGCGACCAAGATGCTCAAAGCCCTCACCGGCTGAATTCGACCCAAGCTCGTTAAAGCGCACGCTTGTATGGAAATAGCCTTCTCTTTTGTTAGAAGGCTTTTTTTGCATGATTGCCTTACATGGTGTCATTATCAAGGAATTGCAGGCCTAATTGGGTGGATTTTATTCTGACAACGGTGCAAAGATATTTGACCGGAGATGAAAATAAAACCGTTAACGCACCTTTTGCTCCCAATTGAATGTAATCCCGGTCCGAAGGGGTGATTTCAACTGAAGCACCGGTAGTGGAGAGATTATCAAGCAGGCACTTGTATACGACTCCCTTAACGTTGAATTCGCACCTTGTCATGTATTCTACTCTTGCATCACCACGATCGTTTAACATTCATATTTCTCCCATTCCATTGTCATCAGCACATGATCAACAAATGAAACGTTTCCAGGGAAATTTATCGGACCTCTCCGTTAAACCGGGTATTCAATCAGGAGCAAAGCTCCCGCACCAGCTAATGGATCCTCCCCCTTAATTATACCACGTCATATGATCGCACAGGGTATTTAGGAACCTCAACCCCAAAATTTGCTGAAGAGCCCGTCGCCCAAACCGATTCATCGCCCGATAGCAAAATAGTGTGCCTGGGGATGGTGAAACACCAGAGCCGAGACGCTCGCCTCAGGGTCCATCATGTGCCCCTCGGTCAACTGCATCCCGATCCGCTCTGGCCGCAGCAGGGCGAAAACCTTCTCCTGGTCCGCCATCTCGGGACATGAGGCATAGCCGGGAGACACCCGGATGCCGCGGTAATTCCCATTCAGGATGTCGGCGCTGGTCAGTGCCGGGTTGTCGCTGATCCCCCAGGCGTCCCGGATACGCCGGTGTACGAACTCGGCCGTGGATTCGGCCATTTCCAGAGCCAAGGCCTGCAAGAGGTGGGACTTCAGGTAGAGCCCATCCCCCTTCCATATCTCGGCCTGTTGCCTGACCCCTGCCCCGGCAGTGGTGACGAACAGGGCCACGCTGTCCCGCTCGCCGCTGGTAACGGGCCGCACGAAGTCGGCCAGACAGAGGTGTTCCTCCCCAGGCTGGCGGGGAAAGGAGAAGCGCATGACCTCACAACCCATCCCGTCCGGCTCGTAGAGGACCAGGTCGTTGCCGTCCCCGGCGGCCGGGTAGAAGCGGTAAAGGGCGCAGGGGCGGATAAGCCCCTGGCTGCGGATCAGGTCAATGATCTCCTGCACCTCGCCATGCAGTTTGAGCGCCTTCTCATCCTTGGCTGAAAGGAGCTTGTCCACCACGCCGATCAGCCCAAGGTGCTTGCTGTAGAGCATCTGGCGGTTGAGATAGGTGAGCACGTGGTCGAGTGGGATTTCCCGCAGGATATGCTCCTGGAAATCCGGGGCAACCGGGAGCGGAAGATCGACGGCAATTGCCGAACGGATGCCGGGCCCGGCAGGTTGGGGAGCAGGCGGGCGGGCGGCCGTCTCCCGTCGTGATTCCTCCTGGCGTTCCTCCAACTCCCGGATCAATGCGGGACGCCGGGCAGGGTCGGCCAGTCGGCCGGCGATCTCCAGCGCCTGCATGGCATCCTTGGCGTACAGTACCGGGCCGCCGTACTCCCCGGCGATGCGGGTGTCGGCAAAGCGGCGGGACAGGGCCGCCCCTCCCACCAGGAGGGGTACATTGACCCCGGCCGCCTTCAGGTCTGCGGCAGTAACGGCCATCTGCTGGGCGCTCTTGACCAAAAGCCCGGACAGGCCGATGAAATCCGGATTCTCTTTACGCGCCGAGGCAATAAGCTCCTCGGGCGGCACCTTGATCCCGAGGTTGACCACCTGGAAGCCGTTATTGCCCAGGATGATCTCCACCAGGTTCTTGCCGATGTCGTGAACATCCCCCTTGACCGTGGCCAGCAGCAGCTTTCCCTTGGTTGAGCTGTCCCCTTTTTCCAGGTGCGGTTCCAGGTGCGCCACCGCATTCTTCATGGATTCCGCCGACTGGAGCACCTCGGCCACGATCATCTGGTTATCGTTGAACAGCCTCCCCACCTCGGCCATACCGGCCATGAGCGGCCCGTTGATGATGTCCAGAGGCTTGTCCCCCCGCGCCAGGGCCGCATCCAGGTCCGCTGCCAGGCCTTCCTTGCTCCCCTCGATGATGTAGCGGGGGAGCCGCTCGTCCAACGGCAGGGTCGCGACCAGTGTCCGGGGCGCGGCCGCCCGCTCGCGGTAATGGGCGGCAAAGGCTGCCACCGGGTCGCTGCCGCGCCAGAAGAGCAGGTCTTCCGCAAGACGCAATTCGTCGGCAGGGATGCCGGCATAGCGCTCCAGCTTTTCGGTGTTGGCAATGGCATAGGTCAGGCCGGCCATGACGCAGTGGTGCAAAAAGACCGAGTTCAGCACCTCGCGACCCGCAGCGGGGAGACCGAAGGAGACGTTGGAGATGCCCAGAATGGTGCTGCAGGTCGGGAACGCCTCGCTGATCAGGCGCACCCCCTCGATGGTCTCGCGGGCCGACCCTATGTAGTTCTCGTCCCCGGTCCCCACCGGGAACACCAGGGGGTCGAAGATCAGGTCCTCGGGACGCAGGCCGTAACGCCCCACCAGCAGGTCGTGGGAACGCCGGGCGATCTCAAGCTTGCGTTGGCTGGTGACGGCCATGCCGTGCTTCGGATCTTCGTCGATGCACCCTACCACCACGGCGCCGCCGTAGCGTTGCAGCAGCTGGCCCACCTGAGAGAACCGCTCCTCCCCGTCCTCCAGGTTGATGGAGTTAAGGATGGATTTCCCCTGGAGGCGTTGCAGGGCCAGCTCCATCACCCTGGTGTCGGTGCTGTCGATCATGACCGGCACCCGCACCTTGCGTGGGACAAACCGGAGCAACTGCTCCATGTCGGCCGCCTCGTCCCGGTCCGGGTTGGCCACGCAGATGTCGATCACCTGCGCGCCCCCCCGTACCTGGGCTCTTGCAATCTCGCTACCCTCCTCGAACCGCTCGGCCACGATCAGATCCTTGAAGCGGCGCGAGCCGATGACATTGGTCCGCTCCCCAACCAGTACCGGCCGCACGTCATCCTCCACGAACAAAGGCTCGATCCCGGAGATCACCCGGCTGCGCCCCTCCCTGGGGCGGCGGGGCGCCTTCCCCGCCACCAACCGGACGATGGCAGCGATGTGGGCCGGGGTGGTGCCGCAGCAGCCGCCGACGAGATTTAGCCACCCCTCGTCCACGAAGCGGGCCAGCTTGTGGGCCAGGGACGTGGGGGTCTCGGCGTACCGGCCATGCTCGTCAGGCAGCCCGGCGTTCGGGTAGACCGATACGTGGCAGGAGGCCAGCCCCGCCAGGGTCCGCAGGTGGTCGGTCATGAACTCCGGCCCGGTGGCGCAGTTGAGGCCGATGCTGATCATCCCCAGATGATCCTCAAGGTGAGCCAGACTGGCGTAGAGCGCCTCGGCCCCTTGGCCGGCCAGCATGGTACCGCTCGCCTCGATGGTGCCGGAGATCATCAGCGGCACCCGGCTGCCGTGTTCCGCGAAAGCCAGGCGTATCCCTTCTGCGCCGGCCTTGAGGTTGAGGGTGTCCTGAGCCGTTTCCAGAAGCAGCAGGTCGGCCCCGCCGGCCAAAAGTCCCAGGGCCTGGAGCCTGAAGGCCTCCACCAGTTGCGGGAAGGTTACCCCGCCGGTAACGGAGATGGTACGGGTGGTTGGGCCCATGGAGCCGGCCGCCCAACGCGGTTTTGACGCCGTGGCCGCGGCGTCGCAGGCGGCCCGGGCAAGCTCGGCCGCCCTCCGGTTGAGTTCGAAGGCCTGCCCCTCCAGGCCGTAGTCGGCCAGAACGATGGAGGTGGCGCCGAAGGAGTTGGTCTCGATGATATCGGCCCCGGCCTCCAGGTAATCCCGATGAATGGCGCTGATTACATCGGGGCGGGTCAGGGTCAGGTGCTCGTTGCACCCTTCAAAGGCGGGGCCGCCGAAATCGTCGGCAGTCAATTGCCGTTCCTGGAGCTGGGTGCCCATGGCGCCGTCGATGACCAGAATGCGCTCGGCAAGGGCTGGAATGATTGAATGGGACATGTGTCTCCTTAAGAAGATTTCGGCATGGCGTCGGCAAGATTGGGGCAGGAAGTAAAAAAATAATTCTATGGTAATAACGGGTAGCGGTCAACCCCTGCCCCCCCGAATGATATGGGTATTATATTCCTTCCTACTTCAATCGGCCGCCATCCCCACGGCCATCCTGATGGCCGCCAGAAGGCTCTTCTCCGAGGCCCGCCCCGTCCCTGCCAGGTCATAGGCCGTGCCATGGTCCACGGACGTGCGGATGATCGGCAAGCCCAGGGTGACGTTTACCCCGTCATCGAAATGAAGCATCTTGAGCGGGATCAGACCCTGGTCATGGTACATGGCCACGACCCCGTCGTACTCCCCCTTTTGGGCAAAATAAAAGAGGGTATCCGCCGAAAGAGGACCCATGGCGTCGATTCCGCCTTGCTTCGCCGCTTCGATGGCCGGAGCGATGGATTCCTGCTCCTCGCTGCCGAACATCCCCCCCTCGCCGCAATGGGGGTTGAGGGCCAGCACCGCCAGGCGGGGGCGGGCCTTGCCGGTGAGACGCCTCACCCCGTCCGCCGTAATCCGGATCGTATTCAACACCCGCTCCCTGCTGATCATGGCAGGGACATCGCGAAGCGCCTCGTGAATCGTCACCAGGCTTACCCGGAGAAGATCGCCCGCCAGCATCATCACATAATCGTCAACCCCGCACAGCTCTGCCAAGAGCTCGGTGTGCCCATGAAAATCATGGCCGGCGCGGTTCATGGCCTCTTTGTTGATGGGCGCCGTGACCATGGCCGCCACCCGCCCCGCAAGGCAAAGATGCGCTGCTTTTGAGATGTAGCGATAGACGGCTTCGCCGGCTGCCAATCCAGGCTTGCCGTAGCACAGATCCTCTACTGGCAGGCGGGTTAGCGCCAATAGCGCCAGGGCACCCTCAGGGACCTGGTACGCTTCCTCAGGCTCAGCGACCTCCACTATTCCAAGCCGCGAGCCGCAGACCTGCATTGCCCGCTCAAGCGCCGGCCTGTCACCCACCACGAGGGGGATGCAAAGCGCTGCAACCTCGGAGTGCTCCGCCGCCTTGACGACAATCTCCGGCCCTACTGCACAGGGATCTCCCATGGTGATGGCTATCAGGGGCTTTTCAGGCATGGGGTTCCTCTTCCTTCATCTCCGCCACCGCCAGCGTGACATTCTCCGATTTTACCTTCTTCAGCAGCAGCCGGCCGCCGCCGGCCCCCAGTATGGCGGACGGTTCCGCAACCCCCGAAACTCCGACAGCCGCCATGGCATGCCGCGACGGCGGGGACGGGACCGCTACGGCATTCAAATCTTCGGCCCCAAAGCATAAAAGCGGCACGCCGAGCCGTTCGGCAAAGGCAATCAGCCCTGCTTCGTCGCGCTTGACCGATACCGTGGCAATCGACTTGACGCTCTTGCGGGAGAGGAAGATGCGCTTGAGCTGGGCCGTAACAAACGCATCGATTTCATCCACCGGTGTGCCGCGGTTGCACCCTATGCCTAAAACCAGGTTGCAGGGGCGCAGGATCAACAGGTTGTCGGACTGGGTCTGGGGGGGCAGATGGCGGTTGGTGACGAACAGGAAGCCGCTGGCCTGGCTGTCCATTGCCTCGGCGAAGGTATCGTGAAAAGAGGTCTTGCCCCGGCCGCACAGCCAGAAACGGGTCTTCCCCGTAGGATCGACGATGGCGATCTCCTCATCGTCCAGGAGCAGCCTGTTGAGCAGCTTTACCCTGCTGATGTCGTCTATGATCCATCCCTGCTCCTTGGCCAAAAGATCGAACGAAGGAAGTCCATTGGCATCCGTAGCGGTGGTGATGACCGGCCTGGCACCGGTGATGAAGGCGCAGCGTTCGGCCAATTCGTTGGCGCCTCCCAGATGACCGGAAATGAGCGAAATGGCAAATTTACCGGTATCATCCATCACCACAACCGCCGGGTCGCTTTCCTTGGATTCAAGAAGCGGCGCGACCATGCGCACCACGATGCCGGCGGCCATGATGAAGACGAAACCGTCGTACCCCCTCCAGAGCGATGCTGCCAGCGTCTTCAGGTCGGAGGGATCGAAAAGGTGCCTGATCGCTCCGGCTTGTCCGGCATAGCGTTTGGAAACATGCAGTTCCACATCCGGCAACCCGCCCCGCAGTTTCTGCCCCAGTTGAGCCCCGTTGCGGGTTATGGCGATCACGGCAACGCGCATGTCACGCTATGGCCCTGCCGCGGAAACCGTGGGAGAACCCCTCGTCGTATAGCAGCGACCGTGCCTTGAGCCCTTCACGCCGAGCCGCCAACACATCACCGACGATAATCAGGGCCTGGCGGTCGATGCCGGCCTCCCGGACCTTGGCGGAGATATCGGCCAGGGTGCCCTCGATGATCAGTTCGTCCTCCCAGGAGGCGCGGCAGACCACGGCGGCGGCGGTAGCCAGGGTATAGGCCCCGGTCAAAAGCTCTTCGACCACCCGGTCGATCATGCCCACCGAGAGGTAGATCACCATGGTGGCGCCAAGGCCGGCGATGCGGCCTATGGCTTCCCGCTCCGGCACCGGTGTACGCCCCTCCATGCGGGTGAAGATCACTGTCTGGGAGACCTCCGGCAGGGTCAGTTCCTGCCTGAGGGCAGCGGCAGCGGCAAAGGCGCTGGTCACGCCGGGCACCACCCGGTACGCCACCCCCAGACGATCGAGAGCCTCCATCTGTTCCTGGATGGCGCCGTAGATCGAGGGGTCCCCGGTGTGAAGGCGCACCACGCTCTTGTCGGCTGAGACGGCGGCCACGATGACGTTCATGACTTCGTCGAGCGTCATGCCGGCAGAATCGTACACAGAGGCATTGGCGGCATAACGGCGGACCAGTTCCAGGTCAACCAGGCTGCCGGCATAGATGACCACATCGGCATGGCGCAAAAGCCTCGCTCCGCGGATGGTTATGAGGTCGGATGCCCCTGGCCCCGCACCGACAAATGAAACCTGCTGTGACATGATATACTGGCTCCTTGTTTTTTCTTCGGCAAAACGGGGTGATGGCGTTCTCTGCTGAATTTGTAGTCCGAAACCTGCCCCATGTCAAGTTGGAGGGGCTAAATGACCTCGCAGCGCAGATGTTTTTTTCAATTGACAATTTCCCTGAAAGTATTAGGATAAAGTTTATCTTGTTAGAAGTTGTCAGTAAAAAATGAAAGGAGAACCCGATTATGTGGACTTCAAGATTCAGGATTCGTCCGGTATCCCACTGCAAAGAGGGTTGCCCTAGCCAGCCCGGCGCATGACCTGCGGCGGGCGTTCCCCAAAAACCTCCTGCCCCATGGACAGGAGGTTTTTTTTTGGATAATCTGCTATGATGCCGGTTCGAGAAGAAACGACATTTCACCTCTGAATCGTAAAAAATATGTCTTTACCATTCACAACTCACCATTCACAAGACCAAGGTCCGCATGGAACAAAGCATCTTTAAGAAGGATTTGCCGGTTCGCTACCATGAACTGGACAGTTGCGGCAACCTGCGGGTGGCTACCCTGCTCAACTACCTGCAGGACACAGCGGGGATGCATGCAACCCTTCTGGGCGTATCCATGGCAGACCTGAGAAAGCTTGGACTCACCTGGGTGCTGTCTCGCATCCACCTGCTCGTGGAGCGCTATCCTCGCGCCGGTGAGACCGTAACGATCCGCACCTGGCCGGCAACACGCCAGGAGATATTCACCTGCCGTGAATTCGAGCTTTTAGACCACTCCGGGGCATGGGTCGCTCGGGCTACAACCTCCTGGGCGGTATTGAATGCCGCCACCCGCCGCCCGGTCAGGCTGGAGGGTAATCTCCCACCCTATCAGCTTGTGCAGCAGCGGGCAGTGGATGACGACTTCGCCCCCCTGCCTCCCTTCCCCGAGGCCGCCACAGCCGAGATGGGCTTCCGGGTCCTGCGCTCCGATCTTGACCTCAACAATCACGTCAACAACACCATCTATGCCGGGTGGGCGCTGGAGGCGGTCCCGGATGCCGTAGCGGCTGGCAGGATGACAGAGCTGGAGATTGCCTTCAAGACCGAGATCCGCCGCGGTGATTCAGTTATCTCGCGCTGTGCCGTCACGGGCACTGAACCGTTAACCTGCTGCCTCCACCAGATTGCGAGCCAAAAGGACGGGAAGGAACTGGCACGCCTGCGGACCTGGTGGGAAAAATGAAAAAGACCCGGAGCTATTAATGACCCTGTCAACTTGCCCCATGTGCCGTCGCTGGGATAGCGACGCCGAGCTGCGCATCGCCGAACTTGAGCACTCTTACGTCATTCTCAATCGCGATCAGTTCTTCCCCGGTTATACACTGCTGTTCAGCAAGAACCACGTCACCGAACTCTTCCACCTCGACCGCCGTGTACGGGCCGAACTGATGGAAGAGGTGAGCCGTACGGCCAAGGCACTGTTCGACGTCTTCCGGCCCGACAAGATCAATTACGAACTCCTTGGCAACATGGTCCCGCACATGCACTGGCATCTCGTGCCGCGTTTTGCGTCGGAAAAGTCATGGCCCCGCCCTATATGGGCCGAGCCCCATGACGAGTTGTTGCTGACACCGGAAGAATACCGCCGTTCCATCGCACAAATACAGGAGGCGCTGACATGATCAGGCCGTTTATCCACACCCTGACCAACGGCCTGCGGGTCGTTTGTGTCGAGATGCCGCATCTGCACTCGGCCGAACTCGCGATCTACGTCAAGGTCGGAGGACGAAACGACCCACCCGGCAGAGAGGGGCTTTCACACTTCCTCGAGCACATCCTCTTTCGTGGCACAAACGATTATGCTTCGTCGCTTGAGATCGAAACCGCATTCGAGGCCGTCGGCGGGAACCCCAATGCCGCCACCGACGCCGAATCCACCTGTTATTACTCGCGCATCCACCCCGCCCATGTGCGGCAGGGCATGGAGATCTTCGCTTCCATGCTGCTTCGACCGCTTCTGGAGGGGATCGGGATCGAGCAGCGCATCATCGCGGAAGAGGCGCGGGAAGACCTTAACGAGTCGGGCGACGAGATCAACCCTGACACCATTGCCAGCCGCCTTCTCTGGCCGCGGCACCCCCTGGGCATGCCGACCATAGGCACGCTGGAGAGCATCGCCGCCATAGGCCGGGCAGACCTTGAGGCACACCTGCGGCAGTACTATGTCCCGAGCGCAACGGTAGTAGCGGTTGCAGGCCCGGTGGCCAGCCACGAGATATTCACCGCTGCGGGCAAGGTATTCGATGCCTGGCATGGTGGGGCGCCCCCGGCGACCCCCATGGTCACCAGGCGGAACAGCACCCCTCAAATCAGATTCATGCGCGACTCGGACAGCCAGATGAACCTTCAACTGGCCTTCCTGGGATTCCCCCGCAGGGACCGTCGCTTCATGGCGGTTCGTCTTTTGCGCCGGATGCTGGCAGGTGGCGGCAGTTCCCGCCTGCACCTGAGGCTGCGGGAGGAGTTGGGAATCGTCTATTCCGTGGAAGGGGCCATCGGGGCCTACGACGAGACCGGCTGCCTGACCTTCGATCTCTCCACAGCCCCCAACAATCTGCCCCAGGCGATCGAGGTCACACTTGAGGAGATCCGGCGCATCGCCAACGAACCGATCACTGCGGCGGAACTGGAAAGGATTCGCCAGTCCTACATCTTTGATCTGGAATACAGCCGCGATTCAGCGTATGAGATGGGAATGCGCTACGGCTGGGGTGAATTGGTCGGGGTAAAACGCAGCATCGAGGAGGATCAGGAAGAGGTAAGGCAGATCACGGCAGACGTGGTTCAGGAAGCCGCCCGCGCCCTCTTCGCGCCGAGGAATCTGAATCTGGTGGCTGTCGGGCCGTACAAGATGGGGATGAAAAAGAAGACACGGGAATTGATAGCACGCTACGCGGAGAGTTTTTAAATCTCCGCTTAGATACAAAACAGACTGGAAAAGCTCACTCCAGGAGACGCTGTTTTTGTTGCTCGTATTCCAATGGGGTAAGCCCACCCCGTTCCAGCTTTCTCTTCAAGGTTTTCAAGCGCTCTTCCACGGTTCCACCCGATGCGGCATCAGGCCCGGGCGCCTCCCCTTTCTTCCGTTCCCGCAAGCGGCTGGCCTCGGACTTGATATCTACAAGGTCCAGCTTGAGCTCTGCGTTGCCATACCAATGGGTATAGGCAGGGTTCTGGTGATAAGCGCCTTTTATGGCCCTGGCGAAATCGTACTTCTTCATTTTGAACAGTAAACGCTCAATGTGAGAGGTATCTTCATAGAGCATCTGGTTATCGAGAACAAGCTGGGAGCCCTTTAGCGGGTGCGGCGGCCGAAGATCGGGCATCGGGTCGAGCATGTCGTGATCCGCCAGGTCACCGATTATTTTCTCCGCTTCCTTGACCAACCCCTGGCTCTGCTCACGAACCGCATCACCCCGCGCCAGTTCTTTGCGGGCAAAGGATTCGGCGTGACATGTCCGGCATACGGGGACCATCTCTTCCCGGCGCCCCTCTTTCTTGGCCGCATCATAGGGCTGGCCGCCCGAGGACATGGTGATGCCGCGAGAGACATCATGGCTGCCCCCCGCCATATGACAGGTTTGACAGTCAGGGCCTGTCTCCCTGCCCAGGGAGGTGTAAAGAGTCCCGTGCAGAGAAGTCTGCCACATCTCCCACTGAGGGTGGTCCGGCCCCATGTGGCATTTGGCGCAGATGTTCGGATTGCGTACAATCTTCAGATCCGTGCCGTGATTGGTGTGGCAGGAAGCGCACGAACCCTCCACGGAATGACAGTAATTACAGCCTATTTCTGCCATCTCGCTGCTCTGTTTCAAAAAACGCGCGCATTGCACATCCGACGTCGGAACCTCGCTCCCTTCCTCGTGACAGAAACGGCACTCATCAGGATTTCGCTTGGTCAGGTTCCTTGTACAACCCCAGCCGGAATGGAGCCCCATCCCGTGACGGCTTGCCTTATGATCCGACAGGGCCTTCTTGTGGCAACGTCCGCACACCTTGATGTCCACCCGAGCCTCGCCCTTTTCGATCCGACCGTGGTCGTTGCCGTGACACGCCTCACACCCGACCTTTGCCTTGGCATGTGCGCTCCTCTCCCATTGAAACACGGCGGCCGGCGTCTTCTCGCGGTGACACGTAACGCAATCCTCGGCAAAAACGGTGGACATCGTCAGACACGAAAGGGTAAACGTCAAAAATGTAATGTATGAAAACCGGTTCATTGTACTGTTTTTTCCCCGGAACGGCGGTAGTCTTGAGGAGTAATCAAACCCTCGCTCAACCATTTTTTCAACTCTTTCAACCGCGCGATCTCCCCGGATTCACGCTGAGCGGGGAGATCCTCCCCCAATCCTGAAATCATGTACAAACGGCTGTCGCACTCCATGGCCAAGTGCCCGCCGTTGCCGGAAAACAACCCCTTGCAGCTATCCTGAAACGAGGCGGTCCGGACCCCTTCGCGGTAGAGGGTACCATCCAGCATCTCGTATCGTCCGCCCGGTGAAACAGCCATTTCCCTCCCAGGGGTGGGGATTGAGCGCAAGACCCTGTCTCCCCACGGATCCAGCACCCGGCTTCCGCTATTGCCATCTCCTATCAGAACAGCTTCGCCGGCACCCAAAAATACTGCGCCGCCTGAGTCGAGTGAGACCTTAGCAATCTCCCTGCCTTTTCCACTTTCGAGGTTATGCAGAACTATCCTCAGATATGGGGTAAAAGCAGGAGGGTCTTTCACGCTGGCATAGAGAATTTCGTCGCGCTGAGGCGATAACCTGAGGGTAAGGCTGCGCATGAAAAAGTCTTTCCACTCTTTCATGGTCGAAGGCCTTAAGGTGCTCTCAATAGAGGCCAGTTCCTTTGGTTTGCCGGTACCATCCCACTGTAAGATGGTCTCCGCCAGATTGGCGCCAAAGGTGAACTGCTTTATACGAACGTCAAAGGCTAAAATTTCGGTCATTGACCGCCAAGCCAGACCCGTGATCCGGCCATTAATTCCTACCTCGGCCAGCAGTCCCCCTTCTACTCCATATATTCTGAGCGATCCGGCATTATCGCGACAGAAAGCCGCGGCAATGCGTCTACCGTCTGGAGACCACGCCAAGGCACACGGAGAATCCGCGCTGATCAATCGTGACCGGCCGGAACCGGGCGTGCGTATTCTCAGACCGCCATCCGCAAAGGCGATCTCCTCACCCTTTGCATCGAGATCAAACGGGGCTTGAACATCACATTTGCCGATCTCTGCTACGGTTGCGCCTGGAGGGAGCATCCCGTGCATCTGCAGATGAGCACACCCGGTAACAGCACCTGACAGGAACAGGGCAAGACACAGATTCAGAACATGCAAAAGACGGAGCATCTGGAATTCCTTTGCCGTGAGAGGGGTTTTAAAGTCCGTGGTTTTCCCGGCCTGGAGCAGAACGCGGCCAAGGCCACGCTCAACTGTAACAGACAAAACCAGTCAGGTCACTGTCAAAAGTGCTTAAGGAGGATTGATAAGCGGAGGTTTCCGGATTCTCGTTTTCTGCGACAGAAAAGCCAGGATCAGCCAATCCTTGATTTGCCATCGAGCTTGACGACCATTTCACAGGGGGACAGGTAACCGAAGCGGATGCCGCCCCAGTGCCTGCCGTTGATCAAAAGCGGCTGCGACATGTCGTTGAGGATTTCGCCTGTATCGCGGCGGTAGGTCTGCAGCAGGAATCCGTCGGTGTTGCGGGCGCAACGGATGCCGGTGAGGTCGTTGAAGATCCGTTTGGTGCGGTTATTGTTCTTGTCCACTTCCGGATCTCCGGTCAGCGGCTTTGTGTAGCGCAGATTGTGGCACGGGCAATAACCGTTGTTGTCCACGCAGATAGCATAGAGGAGCTTGTTGTCCTTACCGACGATCTTCTCCTGAATGGGCGATATCACGCGGTCGAAGAATGCATCGAATCTGGTCGTATACTTTTGCGGGTTGGTATTCGGAATGGGGACATAGTTCCTGTCGAACAGGACCTCCAAGGCGATCGTGCGGTCGAGCAACGCCGATTCAATTTTTTCCAGTACCTGGCCCTGCATCTCGCGTAGGTACGATTTGACGTTATCGTGATAATTTCCCACCGAAAACTTCCCTACGGTGCCGTAGATCTGTTCGACCAGATCAGAGAATGTGGCAAATGCCTGGTTGGTTATCTGTGTCATTTCGAACGTTTCGTTCGCTGTCACGGAAACACTCTGGATCTTTTCGGAGATCTCAAGGGTGGTGGCACTCTGCTGTTCGGACGCGGTCGCAATCTGCTCGATCATGGCGCGCGACTCAACGGCATGGCTCTTGATGTTCTCAAGCCGCTGGCGGGCATCCTCGGCCCTGGCCAGACCGGTCTGGACGAGGCCGGCTTCGGTCACGATCATTGCGGCCGCCTTTCGACTGGCCTGTTGAATATTGACAACAACCCGCTCAATCTCCCGGGTGGATCTGGTCGTCTTCTCTGCCAAGCCTTTGACCTCGCTTGCCACCACGGCAAAGCCCTTCCCGGCGTCTCCGGCTCGGGCTGCCTCGATGGAAGCGTTCAATGCCAGCAGGTTTGTCTGGTCGGCGATATCCTCGATCAGCACCACCATCTCGCCGATACTCGCGGATGAAGCCTCCAACTGGCGGATCGTCGCCAACGTGCAGTCCACGCTCTCGCTGATCTGCCGCATGCAGTTCCAGGTCTCTTCCACGACCGTCATGCCATCGCTTGCCGCGACATCCACGTCGGACGAAAGCTTTGCCGCGCGGTGGGTGTTGGCCGCAACGTCGTTGATGGTCATGGACATCTCTTCAGATGCAACTGCCACTGCCGCAGCCTGATCTTTCTGATCCTGGTTCATCTTCAGGGTGCGGTCCGTACCGGACGAAAGCTCGCAGACGCCGCTGCCGATCATGCAGGCCTGTTGGTAAAGCAGCGAGATCGTTTCCCGGATCTTTGTCGTCAGCCGGTTGACCTCCGTACCGAGGTTGCCCAGCTCATCGTCGGTGCGTACGCACAGAACCTTGGTCAGATCTCCGTCACCACTGGCCATCTCGGCCAACTGTTCATGCAGCTCCCTGACCTGCTGAACCAAGGTGCGGCTGAAAAACAGGTACAGCGAACCCAGGATCGCGAAGAAGAAGCAAAATCCCACCGCCGCCAGTACGAAAGTAAGCTTGTAAGCGCTTCTGTAGCCCTCTTCCAGGGAGGTTGTCACGATCAATCCGCCGCGATAGCGGGCTGACGCATCATGGCAGCCATGGCAGCGCTGCTCGTTTTCCAGCGGCAGCACCAGGCTGAGAATATGGTTGCCGTCCTTCTTTCCCAGAACCTCGACACCTTTGCCCGACGTTACGGCATTGCGCACCTCGTCGCTAGTCGCGGCGGCTCCCCCCCATTCCCGGCCATCCGCATTGAACAGCCTGATATCCAAGATCCCGCCTTTGGCCTTGATGTCCTTGACATAGGCGCCAAAGTTCTTCATGTCGCCGATTGTCATCAGATTGAGGATGTCGTGGCTCACGGTCGCTGCGATCTGGCTGGCATTGCGCCTTGCCAGATCCATCGTGGCACTCCATTCGAGATATATGGAGAGCACCCCCAATCCGGCAAAACCGATACAGAGGATACCGCCGATAATGGTGAGGATCTTGCGGGTCAGTTTTGATCTGAACATAGAGGGGCCTCTGGAGTCTGGAGGTTATCACTGCTGCCGGCTGGGTAATAAAATCAACATGCTGTGTTTTTAGAAATATACTGTAAACGGAGAATAAGAGCAAATTATATGTATACGGAAACAGTTTTTTATTGAATAATATCACGAAAAATTAGAGCATTACAACATAACAACAGCACGCCAGCCGGTTTACACCGGCGGTTGCATAGTTTTTCATTGATATAATTGATCTTTTATCCATTTCACCGATAATTGTTGCTGCATATTCAAACAATGTTCTGCTGATGTAGATGGGCAAAAAAAAGCCCGGAAGAGGATTCTTCCGGGCTTTAGCGAATTGTTCGGCAAGCAGACTAATTGGGATATACGGAGACCTTTTTCCGGTCTTTCCCCATGCGTTCGAATGTTACGATACCGTCAATGAGGGCAAACAGGGTATAATCCTTGCCGCAGCCGACGTTGTTACCGGGATGAATCTGGGTGCCGTGCTGGCGATAGATGATGTTACCGGCCCTTACCGCCTCGCCGCCGAATTTTTTACAGCCCAGCCTTTGGCCGTCCGAATCCCTGCCGTTCCTTGAGCTGCCTACACCTTTCTTATGTGCCATTTCCGTTTCTCCTGGGAAAATATTCGTATTGATAGGTTTATGCGCTGATCTTTTCTATCTTGAGTACCGTACGCTCCTGGCGATGTCCGCGAAGCTTGCGGGAATCCTTCCGGCGCTTGGACTTGAATACGAGCACCTTCTTATCCTTGCCCTGGGCCGCTATTTTGGCGGTCACCGTGGCGCCGCTGACCAGCGGGGCACCAATGGCTACCCTTTCGCCGCCAACCATGAGAACCTCGGCGAACTCGATGCTATCACCGATGTTTCCCTCAAGCTTCTCGACCTTAAGGAACTCTCCCTCACTCACCTTGTACTGCTTACCACCTGTCTTGATAACAGCATACATATGACGTCTCCATCCGAATCATTTTTAAAGAGTTTTGAACTATAAGCAAGCAGGCGGCATAAGTCAAGATAAATTTATTCACCCCTTGCCTGCTCCCTACTCTGTGGCGACTGGCGTACCCACACCGATCTACCGCACCATTTGAAACTTACGCCTTCCAAAACTGCTCAAAATAGTGTACAAAAAGAGTTGAATTAAGAATATAGCCAGGGCCGACTTTCAATGCCGTCCCAAGAAAATCACATTAGTCAGGAGCAGAAAATGAATGCATGCAGCAAAGCAGTTGCCACGGGATGTTCACTTATTCTCGCAGCAGCCCTCCAGACCGGCTGTGCCACACAAAAAACGACAGACTCTTCGCCAAAGACGACAACCCCAATTACCCAGGCCATGCCGCAGCCCGACAATCAACTGATCACCGGCAAGGTCGTAGAAACCATGAACAGCGGCGGCTACACCTATGTCAATCTTTTAAAGGACGGAAAGAGCACATGGGCGGCTATACCCCCGCAAAAGGTCGAGGTCGGGCAGGAACTTAAACTCCTGCCTGGCATGCAAATGGGCACGTTTACAAGCCCCACCCTGAAGCGCACCTTCGACAGTATCATCTTCTCAGCCGGCGTGGCAACAGATGGCGCACCGGAGAAATCCGGAGCGACCGCCGGCGCCGACTCGCAGCCTCTGCCCTCAGGGCACCCCGCGATAGGCCAGATGGCACAGCCTGCGCAAGGTAACCCTTCGGCAACATCAGTCGGCGCCGACCCGCAGCCGGCGATGCCCCCGGGACATCCCGCAATAGGCCAGATGGCGCAACCTGCGCAAGGGAGTCCCTCGGCCTCAAGCGGTCCCAGGATCTCCGGCAAGGTTGTGGAGACCATGAACAGCGGCGGCTACACCTACGTGAACCTCGAGAAAGACGGCAAAAAGAGGTGGGTGGCTGTGCCGGCCATGCAGGTAACCGTGGGGCAGGAGATGGAATTCAGGAATGGGGCGGTAATGAACAATTTCTCCAGTAAAAGCCTTAATAGAACATTTGACAGCATTATCTTTTCTGCCGGCCCGGTCACAGGCAAATAGCCAACGCAAAGGGCAGAAGGAGCTTTTCTTCTGCCCTTATTTTTGAAACAGCTCTTTTGGTGCAACATAGCCGAAATCAATAGACTCCAGTCAGGAAACTACGAAAATGCTGAATGGGAAAAAGATTGTGGTGGTGCTTCCTGCCTATAATGCAGCAAAAACCCTTGAAATGACCCACCAGGAGATCCCATTTGGTATTGTAGACGAAGCAATCCTTGTTGACGATGCCAGTCGTGATCATACCGCGGAGGTGGCACTCCGTCTGGGCATTCACACTATCGAGCATCCGGCCAACAAGGGGTATGGGGGCAATCAGAAGACCTGTTACCGCGCAGCCCTGGACCGTGGAGCCGACATCGTGGTTATGTTGCATCCCGATTATCAATACACCCCCAAGTTGCTGCCGGCAATGGCAGCCATGATCGCCTACGGCGAATTCGATGCGGTCCTCGCCTCGCGCATCCTCGGCACTGGTGCTCTCAAGGGAGGCATGCCGCTATACAAATATGTAGCCAATCGGTTCCTGACCTTCGCTGAGAACATCCTTCTCGGCCAAAAACTCTCTGAGTACCATACTGGCTACCGAGCCTTTTCACGTGCGTTGCTTGAAACAATACCTCTGGATTACAACTCAGACGACTTTGTATTCGACAACCAGATGCTGGCACAGATCACATGGTTCGATTTCAGGATAGGCGAGATTTCATGCCCAACCAAGTACTTCAGCGACGCCTCTTCAATCAGCTTCCGGCGTAGCTTGACATACGGCCTGGGCGTACTTAGAACGGCCCTGCAATATAGATTATGCAAAATGGGACTGCTCAATTCCAGCGAGCGATTCGGAAAAAGATTGAAAACAAATTGAAGTGAAGGATCGTTTGCTCATGGCTGAATTGCAGAAAATTCATTATTATCGCTTCTTGCTAATCATTTTTTTAGTTTTAGCAGTATACGGCAATTCACTCAGGAACGGCTTTGTATGGGATGATGGCGACGTTATAGTGAATAATCCACAAATTAGAAGCCTGAAGAATATCCCCACCTTCTTTATAAGCGAAGACCGCATCGAAAAGAGTACTGGTTATTACCGCCCAATGACTTATGTCTCCTTTGCGCTTGACAATGCCATATGGGGAAAGAACTCCGTCGGGTACAACATAACAAGCCTGTCGCTGCATTGCGCTACGGCGATACTGTTGTTCATGCTGGTTGCATCGCTTTTTGGCTCCGAACAACTTGCGTTGTTCACTGCCCTTATCTTTGCCTTGCATCCTTTGGCCGGTGAAACCGTCAATTTCCACGCCGGGGGGCGGAACACGTTACTCTGCGCTTTTTTCGGGCTTCTGTCGCTCCTTTTGCATACCCAAAAAAAACCGTTACTGGCCACTCTCTGCCTCACTGTCGCCATTTTTTCAAAGGAATTCGGACTGCTGCTGCCTATTTTCATGTATGCTTCCGATAGACTCGTAAATCGCCGAAACCGTCCCGCCTCTTACGCCCCGTATCTGATACCAATTGCCTGTTTCTTCATCCTCAGGTCAATCGCTGTTGCACATGCCAACATCTTTGATTCCATGGCATTTTCCGATAATCTGCTACATACTCCTTCGTTGATCACAAACTATCTGATCCATATGCTGTACCCATTCAATCAGAAGGTTTTGTATGGCGTGCACCCCTCCGTTATCGATGCGGCCCTCTCTTCATTGGCTATTGCCGCACTGATCATCTTGGCCTGGTATTTCAAAAGAATTCCTGAGATTGGCTCTTCAGTAGGCTGGTTTTTGATATTCCTTCTTCCTGTAGCGAATATTGTACTTCTTCCTTCAGCATCTTTAATGGCTGACAGATATGGCTACATTTCCCTGATGGGGTTTGCATTGTTTATTGCTTACGTAATCGACAAACTCCCGATTAAAATATCCTATTTATTAATTGCAATTGTCTGCTGTTCATATTCTATTGTCGATATTAATCGCAATACTTATTGGAAGAGTGACTTTACCTTTAATAATCAGATGATAAAAGATGCCCCGGAAATGGCCCTGGGTTATCATAACCAAGGCGTCTATTTTTATAAAAAGGGAGACATCGACAATGCAGAAAAGTGCTTTTTGCTAGCTGACGCAAAAAATGATGTATCGCCACGCTTGCTCAGCATCTCCAGTTCGTTACTGTGGGAATCAAACAGATTGGAATCTGTCAAAAAAATTCTGCTGCACCAGATTAGACTTGAGCCAGCTAATCCCCAATCGTACATGATGTTGAAAATGATTTACGCAAAACAAGGGAAGGCCGATCAGGCGAAGTCATACGGCGACAAGGCATCGGAACTCTTTCCCGGCATCCAGGAAACTATGAAAAAAAGGACCGTTGAAATCTGCAGTCAAGCTGAAGCGTTCATAACCATGCGCTCTTTTGATAAAGCTGAAAATCTTCTCCGCGAAGCGCTGATTATTGATCCTGACTTCGTTCCGGCTCTTATTGACATGGGCAGTATAAAGGCGGAGAAAGGCAACAGCGACAAGGCGACTGAATACTTCACCAAGGCAATTGCTCTCGATCCTCAGAATGCCTCGGTACACTACAATTTATCGCAGGTCTATCAGATGCAGGGCAAAACAGTTGCTGCGAATGAGGAGATGAAAAAATACGACGACTTGACCTCCAAGCAAAATAAGGCTGGCGATCCGCCCACTCGGGCGCAGGGTGCCGCCCGGCATTGACAGGTATAAAATTAATGAAGCTTATCGTTCAGATACCATGCTACAACGAGGCGGAGTCCTTGCCGGCCACCTTGAAGGATATCCCCCGCAATGTCGCAGATTTCAATTGTGTGGAGATACTCGTCATCAACGACGGCAGCACAGACGACACAGAAGCAGTCGCCCGATCCTGCGGGGTTGATCACATAATCAATTTAACAAGAAATCAGGGTCTGGCCAGGGCCTTTCTGGCCGGTTTGGATGCTTGCGTCAAGCTGGGCGCGGATGTCATCGTCAATACCGATGGAGACAATCAATACATGTCTGCCGACATTCCGCTGCTGACCGCACCGATATTAGCCGGCAAGGCTGATGTTGTCATTGGGACGCGACCGATCAATACAATCCAATCATTTTCCGTAATCAAAAAATTGCTACAGAAATTCGGTAGCGCGGTTGTTCGTTTTGTCAGCAGAACGAGCATTCAAGATGCCCCGAGTGGCTTCAGGGCAATGACTCGTGAAGCTGCCATGCGTTTTAACGTATTTAATGACTACACTTATACACTGGAAACAATTATTCAAGCCGGCCAGAAGAATCTCGCCATTGTATCAGTCCCTGTACGTGTTAACAAAACACAACGGCCATCTCGACTGGTTAAAAGCGTTCCTTCTTACATCAGAAAATCCATCTTCACCATAATCAGAATCTTTGTTGTTTATAAGGCCTTTAGATTTTTCATGTCGGTGGGGCTGTTCGCATTCGGCCTGGGAACTCTCGGCGGCATAAGATATTTACTCTACTATGCCACTGATCATGGGGCAGGGCACATTCAATCGTTGATATTGTCATCCATTCTGATGGGCATAGGCTTTCAGACCATCCTGACGGCATTCTTGGCTGATCTTCTGGCGGTCAACAGGAGGCTCATGGAGGATTTGCAATATCGAGTGAAAAAAATAGAGGTTCCGGACATTCCCCGAAAGCGGTTCAATGTCGAATACGGCAGCTCAACCTCAACCTTGGGTCCAGATGTACCAGCCGGGCGTGACGTGCATCATGAAATACGGGAAGTCTGAAAAGACCAAAACTATTGTTGCCAACAGCGCAAGCGCCAACCTGAGATTCCTCCCCTTGAACAAGCGCATGAGGTAAAGGCTTGAAAGAACATAGATCGGGCCAATGACCGGGAAGAGGTAGCGTCCCGCGACTGTCAGCCCGACCTCTCTGGAATTGAGGTAACTTTGGTAGTTGATCTTGTACATCAATAAAAGCCCGTATGAAACCGCAATAATTACCAGGTAGGTTGGAAGCCACTGCATGTCCCATGGCCGCCATCGCATAAAAAAGGCTATCGCGCTTATCAGAATCAACATGGATAACGCCAAACACGAAAAGCCCAGACTTGATACATCAGGAAGATCGCCTAAGCCCGAAACGACCAGGGCGAGCAAACCAAAACCTTCGTTTGGCACACTCATATGCGATTTAATGCCGAAAAAGCTGGACATCGTCTCGAAAAACCAAAAGCCTGAATAGGTCAATAACCCCATCGGCTTGAACCCGGTCTGCTGAAGCATTGCATAATTATTCACCAATCCGATTGTATCGAGCCGGTCTCCAGTATGGGGAATCCGCGAAGCCATGTCCCACGCCTGCTCAATCGAAATGCGCCTCTCTTTGAACTGCTCGAATATGTAGTTTCTTGCCGTAAGCCGATACTGCATCGCATTTTCCAGTGAAACGACCTGCTCCATCCTGGGCTCGGCGACTTTGTAGCGCATCAAGTTCACGCCGTAAAGCTGGATGTTGAGCGCCAGACAGACGAGTATCAGCACCGAAAGCAGCACCTTGCCTGGAGTTCTTGAATAGTTCGCCAAAGCCGATGGCAGAAAGGCGATGTTGCGCGATTCGCGAGCAATCAACAGGATAAATATAATCAAGGCAATCGGAATAAAAGTGGCCTTTGTCAGGCACCCCGCCATCAGACAGAGTATTGAGGTGGCAAGGTTGGTGCCGGAACGGTTAATAAAGAACGCGAACAGATGATAGATTGCCAGGGCAGCCAAAAGGTTAGTCAGATTATCATAGGATACATTGCTGGAAAGAAACGAAAACATGAGGGTATTCGTCATTGCTACGACCAATAAAACCTGCGTCAGTCGATCGTCGGTGAAGAGCTTCAAGAGTTTCCATACACCATATATGGTGCCAAAGGCAAACGGGATATTAGCCAGACGCAGAAAGAGAACGCTGGAGAGCCCGAAAACGTTAAGATGCAGCAATTTGCCCATCAACCAAAAATAAAGCCAGGGTATGTTGGTCACCAGACCATATTGGTAGGATTGCGGGGTGTTCTCGGGTAGCAGAAGATATTTTGAAAATACGACGCTTTTCCCCAACATGGTTACTTCGTCAGCCGGAACATAAGGTGATGTCGTTACGGCAAAATAAATCAGCCGAGCGGCGAAATATGCCATAAAAATGAAAATTATCCAGGCAAACCGGCGCTGTGAGTGGAATTCACATCCCCGGATCTCTAGTCCATCCTTCATCCCGTTTTCCTTTTGCCAATGTTTTTTGTCCCATCGTGCGTTTCAAGACCATTAATAACACTCATAAGCTCTGAAGATATCGCGGCGCTGTTGCATCTTTCCAGAAATAGCCTGTAGCCCTCAACACCCAAGCATTCACGCATTTGCTTGTTTTTCTTCAATTCAAGAATTCCTTCGGCCAAGGCCTCGGCATCGGCCATGTTTACAAAAAGCGCATTTATTCCGTGCGTCAGCAATTCCCGGTTTGCGTCGCAATTACCAACTATCACAGGTTTTCTCATCGCCAGGAATTGAAACGTCTTGCCTGCGATCACTCGCTTCGCCTTATCCGAACCCGAAAAATGTCCGCCAAGACAGATGTCTGCATTCGCTATTTCCAGAGGTAGCTGATCAAAGGGAATCCAGTCAATAAAACGTATGTTTCCCACCCCCAAACGCTGCGCTATTTCCCGAACCTTCCGATATTCTGGCCCTTTTCCCACTAGTGTAAACTCGATATCCCCGTATTTCCGCAAGGCAGCGGCTGCCCTGACAATATACTCCGTGCCGTGCAGCGGCAGGTAGGAAGAATAATAGAAGACCCTGAACCTGTTATCATCACTCGTAATGTCACGCGGGAAAAAAACCGATTCATCCGCCCCAACGAATATCCGATGGAACCTCTCCCGCGGCATGTTGAATGTTTTCGTGAAATAATCTATATGAGCTTCCGTATCCAACATGATTATTTCCGCATTCTTGTATGCATACGTATCCAACCAGTAGAGCAGTTTCCCGATCATCGAGCCAGGGCTGTATTTTTTACGATCAAGGCACATGGTGTCATACATGGAGACAAAAGGGTCAAAGATTATGGGCAAGGAGGTGGCATTTCGTATAAAAGGAAACAGATGGTGCCCGAGAGTGCCGATGAAAACAAAGGAGATACCTTTTTTATTTGAAGCAGAAAAACTGATGAGCGCATTGATAAATCTCAGCAGATACGTGCCTGACGAATCCGAGCAGTCGACAATCTCATAACCGCAGTTCCTGAGTCCTTTCATCATCATAATGTTTCTGATGTATGAAGGTTCCTTGCCGCAAAGAAACAAAACTTTCATGACCATGTCGTTAGCTCAATGTCGCTCTTATCAAGCGATAAAACCCGTTGAGGATACTTGCCGCGTCGTCAAACGATTTGATTCGCTTGAAGTACCCCCATATTATCCTGGGGCGAATGAAAAAAAGGAGGTTCGCTCGCCTTTGCAGGTGTCGCAATTCTTCAGCCGATCGGCCATCAGGATAATACAGCGGTAGATAATCGGCATAGCCGCCCATGAGACTCAGTTTTGTCCAATCTATCGTTTCCGGGTCGATTTTCCCTTCGCGCACGGCAATATCCCAGAGCTCGGTACCGGGGAAAGGGGTAGCAATGGAAAACCTGACCTGGTCCAGGGGGAGATCATAGGCAAATTTTATCGTCTGCCTCGATTCCAGGCGCGTTTCCGTCGGCAACCCAAGGATGAACGAGGCGCGTGACCTTATTCCGACCGCACGGATCGTTTCCAGCGTTTTTCGCGTCTGTTCCAGCGTTATTTCCTTCCCGATCAGATCAAGCAGTCTCTGGCTGCCCGACTCCAGGCCCAACGAGATTATGGAGCAGCCCGCTCTTTTCATTGCAGCCAAAATTTCTTCATTCAGAACATTGACACTCGCTTCGGTCCACCAGTTGAACTTTTCAGGGTAACCTTTCCTGACGAATTCCTCACACAACTCCAGGGTCCTTTTCTTGTCCACCGCAAAATTATCGTCAAAGATCATCAACTGGTTGATGCGGTAATGCTCCAGGTAATAATCGATCTCCTGGGTAATGCTCGCAATCGAGCGCAGGCGATACGTACGTTTGGTCAGGAGCTTGTTGGAGCAGAAGATACATGCATAGGGGCATCCGCGCGAGGTGATGATGAGCCCCAGACGACTTCCGGTCCGCATGTCGGGGCTGATCCGGTATCTTTCGATAGGCACCAGGTCAAGCGCAGGCATGGGAAAAGCGTCCAGATCCTCTGCCAGGGCCCGGTCAGTGGTATGGATGGTTTCCGATGCCGACCCGCAAAAGGATATTCCATCTATCCCCGCATACGCCCCCCCATGCTGATAAGCCCTGCATATTTCGAGGAAGGTCTCCTCCCCTTCGCCCCGTACCACAAGATCGACATTCCTGTCTTTCAAAAGATCCTGTGGACGGAGGGTTGCGTGGACTCCGCCGACAACGGTGAGTGTCCCAGGATTGATCCCTTTGATGATTGCCGCTGTTTCAAGGGTGCTGTAGACAAGCGCGGATTGGCAGGTGATTCCGACAACGTCGGGTTTCAGCTCCCTCACAAATGCCGCAAACTCCTTCTCTTCCACTTGGGAGTCGTAAATCCTCACATCCCAGGAGAGTTCATGCTTGCGTATATAGGCGGCGATATACAACAGCCCGACCGGAGGGAATACCCATCCGACTTTTGCCAAGCCTCCCATGTATCTGGCGATATCATATGGGGGGTTTACAAGTAAAATGACCATTTTACATCCTTACCAACATTACTTGCAGATGCGGCGCCTGCTCCGCCCAAACAGCGCCACTGCGATTTCCTTGAAAAACGAGCTTTGACGTCACCGAGACTACGATTGCCCATGGCTGTGGGGATAGCCGTTATGTTTAGCCGCAGACCACAACCTTTGAGCATCATCAAGTCTGAAATGGGAAAAGATGAGGGGGGTCAATCGTCCGCATTGCCGGCAGTCATTATCGCCATGATCTCAGCCAAATATAACATAACTCATAAATAATTGCGTAGCTAAAACCCGCATGAATGCTGCGCGATCGCTGGAGAGAATGTATTGGTATTGATTCATCATGTCGCAAACAGATTATGGACATTTCCTATTAAATTAATTATTATAATTGGTTATATGCTGTCTTGGTTGCGCGGACATAGGAGATGAAAATCATCAAACCATTCCATACCATGCACAAACTGCTTGATGCGATGCTTCATCCGGAACGACGGCCTAATATCGTACTTCGCTTTGTTGATCGCTATCTGGGGATTCCTCTTGTCGTTCTTTTGCGGCTTGTCAACCGCAAGCGAAAAGACGTTCCGGCCACTATCCGGTCAATCGGCCTGATGGGCAATTCAGCGATCGGCGATACGGTTATCCTGTCCGCGGCAATCCTGGATATTCGTGCCAAATTTCCTGATGCCCGGCTGGTCGTATTTGCGCTTGGCGCCGATTGTGCGGACATCTGCTGCATGATTGACGGGATCGATTCTGTCGTAGCTGTACGCATGAGTCAACCTCTGGCAGCCATAAAGACGATACGCCGCTTCGGCCCGTTCGATATCTGGATCGACTGCAGCCCCTGGGCCCGGACCAATGCCATAGTGTCCTGCTTCGTCCCGACTGCGGTGCGCATCGGCTTTGCTACGGAGGGTCAACACCGGCACGGGCTGTACGACTTGACGGCAGAGCATGGCGACGATGTTCATGAAGTGGTGAATTTTCGCCGGCTGCTTGCTTGCGCCGGCATAACGGGCAATCATATTCCCGCCATCACATGTCCCGGTTCCTCCGCGACCATCCGGCGCATTGTCATGCATGTCATGTCGGGCGGCACGGCCGGTGCCATGAAGATGTGGCCCGAGCCATATTGGGTTGCACTCATCGATCATGTCAACTCGCTCGACATACCGGTCGTATTGACAGGCTCCGGCCGGGATCGAGAAGCCCTGGGAAACCTCCGCAAGCTGTGCCGCAACCCAAATATGATTGAAAATGCCTCAGGCCTGCTGACGCTGGACAAAACCAGAGATATGCTTGCATCTTCATACGCTGTTGTGTCGGTCGATACCGGCATCATGCATCTTTCCGCAGCGTTGAACTGCAGGCTTTTGGCGCTGTTCGGCGCCACCTCGCCCCAGCGCTGGGGGCCGCTGAATGCCCGTGCAAAGGCACTCAGCTCCGCCAGGGACTGTTCGCCCTGCGTTTCGCTCGGGCTTGAGAAAGGATGCGCTACGAACACATGTATGGTCGAACTGACGCCGGCAGCAGTCATGAATGAACTAGATGGATTGATATCGCATGCAAGCAGCTGACTTGGCACAGGGTCAGAATACCGTCTCCCGTGCCCGAAGGGTGAGGCCAACGGCCGAAGTCACAAGCGAGCCCGAAGATTGACGCCGCATGGGCGGAAAAGAACCCTTGCCGGACGGAAACTAGTTAGTTTCCATCCGGAAACTCCGGATGAGAAACTATTGGTTTCCGATTCGGAAAGGAGGGATTTTTCGTCCAGGCAAGGAAATCAAGGGATTGCGCGGAGGCGTACATAGGTACGCCGCACAAGCGAGCCCGAAGATTGACGCCGCATGGGCGGAAAAGAACCCTTGCCGGACGGAAACTAGTTAGGAGTTATGTTTCAATAGTGGTACTGCCCTTTGCTTTATGCCACTAAAAAACTTATGAACCCTTTTCCTAAGGCTTGGACGAACGGAACGGAGAAAGTGTCCAATCAACATGCGCGCGTGGAGGTTTTCCTCTAAAGGCACGCGCAATGGAGTTCCAATTTCATCGGAGAGCTCTACGGCATATTCCTGGCGTGACTCGCAATGAACTCCACTGCCGTCATTGCCAATATTCTGCACCAGGGATCTCCCCGGATAGAGAGTAAGTCTATCATGGAGAAATGCCGACGCATGCCATCTGATTGCCCAGGAGTTGTTCTTTCCTTTAATCTGGTCAGCAAGCTGTTTTGTAAAAGGATACGCATTGTCAAAGTCGAAATAGTCGGTTAAATCAAGGCGGCGCAACTCTTTTAACAGCTTTCTCCCGTCCGGTTCAAAAAGTTTCCACCCTCTTTCCCAAGTAGCCCAGCCCCAGCAATCGGCTCCTCTCAAAAAAAACGTCTGCGGCAGATCCGCTTTGACCGGGTATACGTATCCATGAATGCTGATAACGCGCTCATTATTCGCGTACTCCTCCAAAGAAGCATTCATGAATTGGAGAAAAAGGGGGGACGTCACCAAGTCGTCTTCCAGGACGATAATCCTGCCGCAGGTTGAGACAATTTCGGTGACGCCATCAATTATGGATCGTGCCAGGCCGTGATTTTCCGGCCTCTGCGTAATAGTAACCGAACGGAATCCGGTAACCGTTGAAAGATAGTTCCGTACATCAGTAACCTTTTCCTGATCATTTATGCTCTTTGGCCCGTCGGAAAAGATGAAGAGATCGCTCAGGGCAGCCAATGTATTGCCTCTGAGGGCTTCAACAGTCTGTTTTGTATGCCAGAGCCTGTTATAGGTGAATAACGCTATAGGCGCGAGATTCATGTCTGTCCCCTGATGCACCGCTTCCCCCTGCTACCAATAGCAGCCGCCTTCAACGGTATTGCTCCCGTCCGGAGTCTCTTCGGCTGATGGCCGAACCCAATGTTCGTTGTACAGTTTTGATATTACCTCGTGATTGTCCCATCTTTTTCCTTTTATGCCGAAAAGTATCTGGGTTGCCCCTCCGAGGTGAACCGCCTTTTTGCCGAGCTTCTTCGCATGGGCCGCCAGCGGCAGGCCATAGGCGCCAGCGCCGATTATGGCAATATCGAAGTCTTTGCTCTCCATCTCACGGCACATATGTTCGTACGCATCGAACCAGGTAGCGAAGTTCGATGCGGTCCCGGCAAGGCCCTGTACTGCCCGGATGGTTTCCAGGTGAAAGGGGGGCAGGACAGATTGGTCTGCAAAGAGAAGCTCACGATTATTGGTGTATTGCGCAATGATGGTCTGCTGAAACGGGTGAATTACGAGTACTTTTTTATCACGTAACATCGCGCTCCAGGGTTGTTCGTGATAATACGGCTCCAGGCTGCGCAGGCGAACAAGATGGCTGTCCGGACAATACGCGTGGCAAACCCTGTCTTCACCTTTGTTAAACCAGACTCCCAAAACATCTACTTGGTGCAGATGACCGAAAAATTCTTCGCAGAACCTGTCGAGCATCTCATCGGTGGCCGGGAAAAAGCCGGAGTAGTTAAACATATCCTTCTTAACCTGTTTCCTGTAGCAACGCCCACTCTCCTCTCTGATTGCCAGATAGTTGACGAGACAGTTCAGTTCAGTTCTGCCGATGCGTGCGATCATGACCGGTTCAGGTGACGCCAGCCGTTTGGCAATGAAATCGTTTCCCTCATGCTGCATCAGGATCGGATTGCCAAAGTAGGAAGTCATAATCTTGTTGCGCTTGAAGTGCAGCAGTTTCCTGACGGTATCTTTAAGTAGATTATTGATGGGTGCTCACCACCTTTGTATTAATAAAAAACAATCATCTTGTTTATATTCAGAATCGACTTAAACAATGAACTGATAATGCTCCAGACCGAGAAAAACCAGAGTCCTGCCAAGTGAGCCAGCTTCCAGGGAAGGGGGCAGGCCAGCATGATAAATGCTGACCAGGCGATCGGGTTTGACGCGGACCTGCGCGAGTATTTTACCAGTTGCTGACGGAATACACCCGCTTCAAAAGTATGCAGTCCTGTTGTGCTGTTGTCCACCCGTATAGCGAGAGAAGGATCCGTCAAAAGCTTGAAACCATTCCGATGGGCGCGTATTGTGAACTCATAATCAGAGAGATAATGGGGCAGCATCCGGGGATGAAAGCCGCCGGTCTCCAGAAAGTCGCAAACCCTGAGGAAAAGTCCCCGGGTGGTCAGGCAGTCGATAGCATCCGTGGAAACAGCCTGGTCGAAACGCAGGCGACGCCAGTCCATATGCACCCCTACGTCAAGCAACTGGCCGGTGACCCGATCATGGCATTGGGCCAATAGCAGCGTGCGCGCATGCCTTGCCAGTATATTCAGCCCCTTTTCCAGAAAATCCGCATCGATTTCTGTATCGTCGTTGATTATGAGCACGACATCGTCCTTGGCAGGGTCTTGTTTTTTAAGCCAGTCGTATCCCTGTTGCAGCCCCACCACCAGTCTCCCTTTCCTTTAATGATGGTCAAACGTTCGATTTCCGTTCTGACCATCTCTGCCGTGCCGTCGGTGGAGCCGTCGTCGATAAGGACCAAGTGGAAGTTTTTGTACGTCTGGTTTTTCAGACAAGCGACAAAACGGCGGGTTAGTTCCCGGCGGTTATGCACGGGCAGGAGTATGTGGACAGTCTCAGGCATTCTTCCTCAGGATAAATAAAAAGTTATCGCCTAATCCCATTGCATCGAAAAAGCGGGTGATAAGATGATTAATTTTTGTACGATGCACAAGAGTTATTAGGGTAAGCAACACTTTTACGGCAAACCCTTTGGTTTGTCCCAGTACCCAGAATATCGACGGCTCACCCTGAACAGGCCGCAGCAGCAGGTGTATCCACTGGTAGTAAAGCCACTCGGAACTTGTGATGGTACGAGATTCCTCCAATACCAAGCCAGCGTTCCGGGCGGCCATGGCCATGGACTCCAGAGAAAAAAATTGAGAATGATACGGCGCATGCCAGTTGATCCAACGGTTGCCGAACAGATGCGCTCCCCAGCCGTTGCTGTTCGGGGTACTTACTACGGCGACACCACCGGGTTTCAGCACACGTGCAACACCTTTCAGAGCTTCATGCGGGTCGCAGACGTGCTCGACAACCTGGTTCATGGTTACATAATCGAAAAAGTCTTCTTCATAGAGGGAGGGATCGAACAGCCCTACATGGACCTTAAAGCCAAAATGGTCTGCGACCCGCCTGATGTTTTCATCGGTTTCGATTCCATAAACATCGCACTTCCGTGCTGTATGGTATCCAAGTGATTCTCCGAACCCGCAGCCGATATCAAGCACACGAACCCCTTCAGGCACCCAGAAACAGGCGGAGCAACGTTTGCCGTTCAGCCAGGAGCCTATGCCGCGCGGTTCCGTATCAGGATGGTACTGGCTGATGTCTAAAGAAGATCGGGGATAAAAATCCGAATAGAGTCTAGTGAGTTGTTCGGGTGGCGGCCCTCCGAGCAACGTCGTGTGTCCACAGGCCGCGCATGTGTTTAACCGGAATATGCCGGGATATCCGTATCGGTCATCATAAACATTGCGCTCCTTGGCTATTCGGGAGGATGAGCAAACGGGACAATTCACGCGTCATTCCCCTGCGACATAATAAGGGACAGATTTCATGACCATGGCGCCTGTGGCTGTAGATTCGATCAGCCGCAGATCCTGAATGCCGAACAACAGCCGATAAAGGTACTTTCTCAGAATGATTGGGCAAAATCTGCGGCCATAAGCAAAAAAAAGCCATATCCTTGCCGCCAGAAGAGTATTTTTTCTTACCGGAACGACAAGATCACACTCTCTCCGGTACTGTTCCCTATCTTCACTCAGCTGGCCTTCCACCTTTCTGAAACAACTGACGTACCGCTTGAGAGTATAGAGCGGCTCAAACTTGGCGAAGTTGATCCAGAGGTAATAATCGCCGGCACGCTTGAGCCGGGAATCGATGCCGCCGGCCTTTCGCCAGAGATCTTCGCGCCAGAACACGCTGTCCTGCTGGACAAAAATTGCCTCACGGCCATACACGCCCATCTTCAGCCATTCCTGGTCATACATGAAACATTGGCCTTCTTCGTAAAGCTTTGAGGACTCGTCGATATAAGACGTGATTCCCTTCAGCCAGCGCACGCCGGGAAACTGGCTGAATGCACGACCAACAGCCTCAAAGGCTCCCGGCAGATAGACATCGTCAGAATTGATCCAGGCCCATATATCTCCGGTAGCTCGGGAAAATCCGCGGTTAATGGCATCGTACATGCCGGTATCGTTTTCCTGATAATATATTATTTCTATACCGCTGCATTCCACCGCCCAAGAGCGGTTTTCTATCAGCCGTTGATACTTTGTGACAATATCAACTGTGTGATCCTTAGAGTAATTGTCAATAACAATATATTCAATCCGGAAATCGCCTTTTTGTGAAATGACGCTCCTGATAGTTTCGTCCAGAAAACGCTCACTGTTGCATGTTGGTGTCACAATACTGAATTTCATGATGTTATGGTTGTCTCACGTCTGTATGTAGGGTTGCTGAGAACTCCAGCATCTGCGTATCGTCTCGAATTTGTCGACCAGGTCGAACACATGTTGTACGTAATCAGAAGGTGTCCAGGAAAATGCGCGTTCCCTCCCTCTTCGGATCAGCTCGTCGCGCAAAGCCGGATTTTCATATAAGTCGCGTATCCGGCTGGCCATCTCTTCGGGGTTGTTCGGGTCAAAAAGAACTGCCGCATTTCCGAGTTGTTCTTCGGCCCCTTCCACGCGAGATGCAATGACAGGGCAGCCGAGCGCAAACGCCTCAAGCGGGGGAAGGTTGTCCGGCCCGAAGAAGGTCGGATAGGCCAGGGCAAATGCCCTCCGGTAAAGTTTCTTCATAAATTCCGTCTTTACAAAGCCAAAGAAAATTACCGCATCCCCTAGCCCCAGCTCTTTGACCTTTTCCTGGACGTAAGATAGATTTCCCTTGTCGGAGCCGCACAGCACAAGCTTGAAATCAAGTCCGTACTGTTCCCGAAGAATTTTCAGGGAGAGCAGCAGTCCCACATGGTTTTTATGGGGCCAGAATTGGGCAGGATAAAACAGATATCGGTCTGGGAGTTGCGCGCCCGCGTCATGCGCTTGTTTCGACAGTGGGGCATCAGGGGCAAGGGCAAAACCTGAAGGGGGGAACGGCACCACTTGAACCAGATGCTCCGGAATGCGGTAATATTGGGTGATCTCTGTCTTGCCGACAGCGGTGCCGGTGATAATCATCGACGCACGTGGAAGCAACTCCTGGTAGTGCCGCTCACGGGCACTCCACTTCCACCCGGTAACGCTTACCTCGGGAAAATATGGATGGGTGCGGTGTGCCAGATCCCATACCGTGGCTATGTAGGGAACAGTGATCCGCTCGACTCTGGTAGAGATGAACCAGAGCAGGTCGATTTTATGCCCCTGGAGAGCGCGCTCAAGGGGGCTTGGGCCGATGAACTCTTTGTCGAACAGCTCCTCAATCCCGTAGGAGGCAACCCGGCTGAGGGCTTTTGTAGTCTTGGCAAGTTTATTTGCTCTGCCGTTATCAAGTTTGACAAACCGTACGCTATCTGTATCTTCTGGCAGGCAATCGGGGATGGTGGGGCTGAATATGTAGATTTGGTGATGGCTGTTATTTCGTCGTATCTCTTCTATTATGGTTTCCTGGAAGATGGTGCCTCCCCCGATCTCCGGATCAAGGGCAGCATGATAGTAAATGCCGAGTTTCAAAATAGTGTCCTTACCTGATTATACGTTTGTGGACTTTAAAGTAATTATACTCATTATTTTGACTTTACGGCAGATATTCATACCATACTATCAGAGTTTTAACAAGACATGGCCACCGCATTACGGATGGCTTTAGGAAAACCTCTAAAAGGGGATGCGGGTTGAAGACAGTTGCAAATTGAATTTGTCACCAAAACCCGTTATTATAACTTGACGGTTACTTTCGAACGTACAATATAGAAGTCACTGTAACCGGCATCAATTATACGTTTGCTTGGATTATACCTAATTTATTAAGGGATGGATTTTGCTATTTGAAGTGACTTGGCATCCTTATCAACGCACAAGCAAAGATCGAAGTTTGAAGCTTGGATTACAACGATAATCGTCTGCATAGATCACTTAAAAACTGTGAACTCGCGTCATAAAGGCTGTTTATATGAAATTCGAGTTGGCATTAATAATGCCTGTCTACAATGAAGAGGCCTGTATCAATGAAGTGGTATCATCCTGGTATAGTGAACTGTCCGGCCTTGACATCAAGTTTATCATGATTGTACTCAATGATGGATCGCGAGATAAAACAAAGGATAAACTGGAGCACTTTGCAGGAAACGCTCGCATTAATATTATCAACAAGATGAACAGCGGGCATGGTCCGACCATTCTACAGGGGTATCATATGGGCGTCAATCTTGCCGACTGGGTATTCCAGACTGACAGTGACGACGAGATGAAGCCTGCTTTTTTCAAGGAATTGTGGAGTCGTAGGCAGGATTACGATGCGCTCTTTGGTTTCCGACAAGGGCGCAAACAGAGTATAAGCAGATCGTTAATAAGCCGCATTTCACGGGTGACGGTCAACATTGTATTCGGTAAAGGGGTCTTGGATGTGAATACACCCTATAGGCTCATGCGGGGCGATATATTGAAGAACATTATCAGCCAAATTCCTGATGATACCTATGCTCCTAATATAATCATTTCGGGAAAGCTTGCTGCCTCTGGCGTTCGCATTTATAACTTTCCAGTTCCCAATGAAGGCCGTAAGACTGGGACTTGCTCCATTGTGAAGTGGAAACTATGGAAAGCTGTTATTAAATCTTTTCTTCAGACGTTTAACATTCGTTATCTTAGGAAATAGCCCCATGATTATTCAGGAAAACAAATCTGAATCATTGTGGATTGCCTTGATTATTTTGTTCTGGATAGCAGTAACTTCAATTTTGTTTGTCCGATGCGGAACAAATCCGAATTTTTGGTTCGATGAAAGCGGTCAATTCTGGATGAGTAAGGGCCTGAACCATTTTTCCCAACCTCTTATGCCTGAAGGCAATATCACCGATGTAATTAATGCAAATAACATCCACAACCTGGACCCAGGCGGTTACACATTAGGGCTGCGCTTTTGGATGATTTTAGGCGATTCCCCGACATGGCTGCGCGGATTTTCATTCATATTTTTTATAATAACAATGTTGGCATGTGCAGGAACCGTTTACATCTGGACAAAAAACAGATTCTTTTCCCTTGCGGCAGGGCTTTTACCTCTATCCGCTCCGATTATTGCATATTATTCATATGAATTGCGGCCATATTCCATGGAGGTTTGTGGTGTGGCCCTATCTTTTTTTCTTCTTGAACGAGTTTCCAGACGACCAGACGTTAAACAGTATTTCGGATTGGGGGTTGTATGCGCCTTCTTTCTTACTTCTCGTTACAGTTTTATCAGCACCGTAATAGCTACAGGAATTTGTATCTTGTGGATTATAAGGGATTTACAATGGCGTAGTAAAATCACACTTTTTAGTGCTTTCTGCCTTCCGGTACTCATTAGTTGTCTTGGAATCTATCTAATCACTCTGTCACACCAGAATCCGGGGGCAACACCACCTGATTATGTGCAGTCTTTTATCCTGCATGGTAAAACATTAAGCCAAATTCTCCGTATCTCTGCAAATGTTTTACTTATGCCTTATGGTATCGGGTCTACTTTGTTTATTGGCACATATTTGTTTTTTTATTGTCGGAGATCAAGAACCTCAAAATATTATTTATTTACGATATATTTCATTTTTGTCATAGCAGTTAACGTTGTTTTTATATTACTATCAGCAACCGGAAAATACCCTTGGAGTACACAAACCAGGTGGGGTATTTCTCTCAATCTTCTTGCCTTTTTCTCTTGGTTGCCTACAATTCTTATGATAGCAAATGCGATTCAGCTACCAGAAATAATTGTCACGAGGTTAATTTGCATTGTTTTGATTTTAGCATCGACCATTACATTGGTATCTCTAACGCTAACCGCAAAATCAACAAAACACAACTCACTTTATGATAATATAATGGCAATTGGTCCAAATGCATTTGAGGGCAAACGAGTTCTTGTAGATAGTAACGCGCAAGCAACGTTACGCTATTTATATGAGTATGGGCCTTTAAAACAATACGCTTTAGGTATTTACCCAAATAGCTTTAGATTCAACGAAGCAAATGGAACTAAGCTGGCTAAATGTTTATATGATTATATTATTTTAGATGATAATACTGAAGACGATATACATAAACAATTAGGTAACTTGAAAAAAATGTATGTAGAGGTTAGCAAGTTTAATTCATCGCCGATTTATCATATTATTAACAAAGATCTTTAAGTTTGGTTACACCTGTAACATAGCCGGAGCGCCCTGCTGAACTGTTCAATTAAGACGCAGAGGTAACATAATGATGCTTAAAATTTATGATCTCTTTTGCTGATAACGCATATGCATCCTGACCTTTGATTCAAACTGGTAGGCATTATTTGATCTCACATCAATTGAGATATCTGAACAACAGCATTAAGAGGCTAATTCTTATAGATAAATTACCATAACAGTCCATCAGATTATATTAACTCGACATCTTTGAAAGTTATAACCGTCTAACAGACTGCTAATAATGAGTTTTCTTATTTTTTTTTATACAACGATTAAATCTAAATAAAAAATGGCGGTATATACGCGAAAAATGAACTAACAGACCTCTTTCATTGCCAACGCAGTTGTTATAAAACTCGTAGTGATCGGCACAGCAATCTTGTATTATATCTTTAGGATGTGTAAGTGGCCCGAGTGGGAAGAAGGGTTCTCCTGCTTGGTCTTGGGTGGCTATGGTATGGGTACCCTCCGGGCCATTGCCTATGTTGGTCACAAGGTTGATATTGGGGGTAGCAGTGAGACCACCTTTATACCAGACACTGGCCATCCATGGATAATCCCATGTGTCGATCTCGTTACGGTAAACTCGGTCAAAAAGTGATTCCCAGTTCCGTCGCTCCAGAGGGTCGGGGGTATGTTTCCGCCATTGTCGGGATTGTTTCCACTCCGGCCAGAATGAGATATTCTGATCATTCTGTGACCACGCCCGCCGCCAAGTTGCCCAGCCCCAGATTTGAACAAATTTTGAAAAGTAGTAGGAAGCATTCCCGCGCTGTCGCCCATTCTGGAAGTTGTCGCCAGTAATAAGCATTACCCGTTCATCGTTTCGGTACCGCTCTAGGAGCGTTGCGCAGAAGTCAAAGAAATCTGGATGGGGAAGGCAATCATCTTCCAGGATTATAGCCTGTTCAACTTTGGCAAAAATCCAGTTGAGGCCACTCACAACCCGTTCTTTGCAACCAAGGTTTTTCTCGGCAAAGTTATGTTCCACTGTACAGGGCCAATCGACCCCCGCTACGATTTCCCGTACTTCCCGGCAACGGGACTCATCTAAAGGGTGGCCCCCCCTGGGACCGTCGGCGACAATCAGTAGGTGCTGTGGCTGGAGTCTCTTCAGGATGGCAAAGCTTTCCCGGGTATGGCGTGGACGGTTGAAGATAAAGTATCCGATTGGTGTTTCAAACATATAAACATTGGCCCCTAAATGGTACTAATGTGATGGATCGTAAGTTTGAGGTGGATATTCAACAGAAACATATTTGATCCAACTCGTTTTAATGCCAATTGGATACCACTTCTTTTGCTTATGGCCGGCCCAATATAAAGGCGCAATAAACAAAGCTTTATCATTGTTTCTGCGTATAAAATAGGCCGCCCACCATGCAAAGGAACTAGCGGAAAGGATCCCTCCATCATCACATAAACACATTAAAGCGAAATCTACGCCTTTGCTTTCATGTGATACGTAGACATCAGAAAAACCTCCGAACATCTCATCTACGTATGGCCCATCATTCGAAATAACAATAAAAAAAGGTTTTGTGTATTTATTTCTAATCTGGTCCATCTGTTCCTGATACCAGTTATATGGCAAAACAGCAGGCGCGGAGTGAGATGGCCAATGAGTGTAATCGCCACGACGAACATGGACAAAAAAAGTGGCTCCCCTATCTTGAGGCAACTTTAAAAAAATATTTGAGGCTTGCTCTAATAAAATTGGTTCGATTTTAAGTTTCTCAGTTATCAAAGGGTCGACAAATTTTTCTGATTGAAAATAAGATTCATCGCAATAATATATATTTTTGAATATCCCGTTTTCTACTCTAAGTTCAGAACCCTCCAATGTGAAGTATTCTTCTATTATCCCAATCAATTTATATTTTCTCGCAAGTAAATTAAGGCGTCGTTTTCCTATTCGAGAAACGAGTTTTTTAATTGTTAAAATTAACTTCGTTTTATCACCATCATCTTCATCATGAAAAACAGATCTTAAATCATTTAATCCAATAAATAATAAAATGCCTTTTTTTTGTAAACTCTTCAAGGCACAATATTGAAAAAGCTGATTGCCAAATTGGCCACTCTCAAAAAAAATAATCATATTTTCAAATAAACAATTATCCCTTTATAAATTTATAAATACCAAGACTGTATTTTACATTAGCCAACCGACTAAAATCGCTGTTTATATCACTTGATATTATGATTTTATCATAGTCCAGAAAAGCAAATTCTACGAGGTTTAGACCAATATTTTCGGCAAAGTTACTTATTGTTTGCGGGGCAAAAATTCGATGAGCATTAAACTCAACTCGTTCCATACCTATCGGTACAGATAACCAAAAGATGCCTCCCATTTTCAGAATTCTATGCAAGGCATTGAGTCCATCCTTCCACCCATCCGGATTAATTTTATCTCCGTACCTTCCAAGCCCAAAGTGTTCTAACGTGTGAAGACAGCTAACACAATCAGCAACGCCATGCCAATCTTCACTGATCTTAGAAATGTCAATTTGGTGAAAGCAAATACCGTCAACTGTAGCAGTAACGGGACGAATATCCAAAACTTCAACCTTTCGCACACAGGCAAGGTGGGCAATAAATCCATCCACGCGTGATCCAACATCAATATGACGTTTAGGGTCAAGTTCAATAATCCGCTTTGCAACATATAAGTCCTGAAAAAAATACTCACCAAAATAACCTGACATCTCTTTACGATCAAATATGCATGGATACTTAAGCACTTGCCAGTCGGTAAGTGATGAGAATTTTTTAAACTCTTTCAGATAGCTCATAAACAATACTAAAGCAGTAAAAGTACGGCGCGGCCTGATCTCAATCCATTCTAGATAGATCAAAATATTTGCAATTTTCATTTGAAGTAATTTTTTAAAATTCATATTATTAAAGAAGAGACCACTCTGCATTTACAAGACATACTCCATGGCTTATTGGAGGGATTTCTCCGTTACCGAAGAAGTCGCCATGAACAACATTGATTTCAGCGGCTGCATCTACTAAATCCAAAAACTCTCCATCTTCCACGATTGAAAAATCAAGTAAATACGATGCTGAAGGTAAAGGTAGACTTTTTATTCGACAACAAAATATTCCTTCAGTTGGAAGCTCACCAAAATCATCGGCTGTAAGACGATTGTGATGTAGAAACACAGGTATATCCGTTGTAGTACGAAAACTAATGCTGGCTATTGCTCGCTTAATTGATACTCCAGGCTTAACCATAAAATGCAGCTGAATATTTACTTCTTGACCACTCATAAGCGTATCGAGCTCTTGACCGGACTCATTCTGAAAAGTTATTTGAGCGACTCTAACGGCACCTGATCCAACGCGGTCTTTCCTTTCCTTAAGTGATTGGTTATTGCTCATGGCTCCAAGGTAGTAATTCACAGCTTCAGTCTGGGATCCATAAAAACGTATCATTCCGCTTTCTAAAACTATGCCACTAAGACAAAGGTTTTGAACTGCTCCCATATTATGACTCACAAACAACACTGTCCGCCCTTCTTTACCTACGTCACCCATTTTTCCAAGGCATTTTTTCTGAAACGCGGCATCACCAACTGCCAGCACTTCATCCACAATTAGGATTTCAGGTTCAAGATGTGCTGCCACAGCGAAAGCGAGCCTGACATGCATTCCCGAGGAATAGCGCTTGACAGGTGTATCAATGAATTGGTCAATCTGGGCGAAGGCAACGATTTCATCAAACTTGCGCTGGACTTCATGGCGCTTCATCCCAAGAATGGTGCCATTGAGAAAAATATTTTCCCGTCCGGTGAGTTCAGGATGAAAACCGGTGCCAACTTCCAGTAGGCTGGCTATCCGCCCCTTGATCTTAACGGTACCGCTGGTGGGTGCGGTGACTTTTGAAAGAATTTTGAGCAGAGTGGATTTTCCGGCTCCATTGCGACCGATAATGCCAATAACTTCCCCCTGCTTCACATCGAAGGAAACATTGTTCAAGGCCAGGAAGTGAGGATTTGAATCCGGTTGAGATACGGAGGGTGAGGAATGCCCACTAATAATTGAGTTCGGGTCGTCCTTGCCGCGCAGGCGTGCCCACCAACTCTGCAGGTCCTGATATAGGGTGCCGTGGTTGATGGTGCCGAGACGGTATTCCTTAGTTAGGTTTTCAACGCGAATAACTATTTCGCTCATTTACACATTATCCATAAATGTTTTTTCCACCCTGCTGAAAGTGGTGATGCCGCCCAATAGCAGCAGTAGTGTGATTATCATGCTGATTCCCAGATGCCAGGGATTTGCCGAGCCTGCCCCGAGAAAGGCATAACGGAATGCTTCCACCACCGGTGCGACGGGGTTAAGGGCATAGAGCAATTGCCATCGAGCCGGAACCTGCGACATTGGGTAGACGATAGGGGTGGCGTACATCCAGAGCTGGACCCCGAAACCAACGACGAAAGTCAGGTCACGGTATTTGGTGGTAAGGGATGAGATCAATATTCCGAGGCCGAGTCCAAGCCCACCCATCTGCAGGAGGAGCAAGGGAGTGTACAGTATCCATACATTCGGATGAATGCTGGATCCTCTTATGACGAAATAAACCATGATTAGAAGAAATAGGGAGAACTGAATTGCGAAAGTGAGAAGGTTAATGATAACGGCTGATAAGGGTACGGCAAGGCGAGGGAAATAAACCTTGCCGAAGATTCCTGCATTTGCGACAAAAGTATCAGATGTCCTGGTCAAGCAACCAGAGAAGTAGTTCCAGATTACGATTCCCCCCATATAAAACAGAGGCCGTGGCACCCCATCGGTCGGAATAGCGGCGATATGACCAAAGATAATGGTAAAAATAAAGGTTGAGATAAGTGGCTGCAACAGAAACCAGGCAGGCCCTAATATCGTTTGTTTGTAGTTGGATACAAAATCCCGACGTACAAACAACAGCACAAGGTCCCGATACTCCCAGAGGTCATTCAGATGCAGATCAAACCATCTGCTTCTTGATCGGAGCACTGTAGTCCATTGTTCATCTTCTTGAATGTTTGAAGTGTTTGTAGCCAATGACTAACCTTTGGGGCTGATAGTTGAGGCAACCGTATCAAACGTACTTTTTTCTTAAAATAACACATCCGTGGCAATTATGACAAGGAGCATACCTCAATCCACCACTTGGGTTTTGATTGAAGGTGACGCAAGGCAGCCCTCCTTCATAATCATGAAGGAACCATGCCATATCAAGCACGTCGAACGCCGACACAACCTTTCAGGCCTATTTGCCATCTATTTTTTGTACTGCTGTAGCTGAACAAAATGAGAAAATGCCGAACCCGACCAGTACGAAAGGATTTTATTCGTTTACGCTGTGAAAAGCCTCGCATTCCTCTGTTAAGAAATGCCCGAATCGTTCGGATATGTTTGAAGTGTTGACAAAATAAAACATTATCTCAGCATTACTTAAAAGCTCGATGATTACTTAAAATCTGAAAATTGGGCTAATATTTTCATAAATCTGGGAATAGCCGAAGTGCTTTTCCCTCTGCCATGAACAGGCTCATCTTCACTTTGTTGTTGATGCAAAAAGGTGTATATTCATTGCTGAGCTTTATACGATGAGATAACGATATGTGCGCTAAGGTCGCTTCACGGGCGCTTCCTTATATAGCGCACTGGTTTTAGAGGCATACTATCTTTTTATTTTGCCCATTGCAGCAAACAGGCATTATGATGACTAAGGCCTGCATGTTTCCCAAATTCCGGTGACAGGACCATTCTGGACAACACAGGACAGTTCCGCAAAAGTTTCGCCAATCTTCATTAGTATGGGGCATGAAAAAGCGTGATATTTACTTTAAAGTGCCACCATGCATCGCCCAAAAGGTGCTGAATCCAATAATATCTGTATCAAGGCGCTTATCAAATGATAAATCAAGTAATACACGACGGCCGGCTTCTCGCCATCATCATCCGCCACGGCTTCAGCGAACCAGGCATCCATTTCTGTACCCCGGACGACTTCTCCCAGCAGTTGGCCTACATGCGCCATCCGGTCGGAAAAGAAATACCGCCCCATCATCATAACCCCGTGACACGCCAGGTTCAGTTTACGCAGGAGGTGCTTTTCATCAGGCGCGGCCGCCTGCGTGTGGATTTCTACGACGATGACCGTGTTTATCTGGAAAGCCATATCCTGGAAGCAGGGGACACCATTCTTCTGGCCAGCGGCGGCCACGGCTTCGAGGTTTTGGAAGAGGTGGAGATGATCGAGGTCAAACAGGGCCCCTACGCGGGTGAGCAGGACAAGACGAGATTCGAAGCCGTGGATAAAAAACTGTTGAAGGGTCAAAAATGATACCTGTCAACGAGCCGTTATTGAACGGCAATGAAAAAAAATACCTGAATGAGTGCATCGACACGGGGTGGGTCTCTTCCGAGGGACCGTTCGTTAAACGCTTCGAACAGCAGATGGCAACCACTGTCGGACGCGGACACGGCATCGCGGTCTGCAACGGCACCGCGGCGCTGGAAGCGGCTGTAGCCGCTCTCGGGCTCGCAGCGGGCGATCAGATCATCATGCCTGCCTTTACCATCATCTCTTGCGCTGCCGCCATTATACGCTGCGGATGTGTGCCTGTTCTGGTGGACAGCGATCCGGTCACCTGGAACATGGATGTGATGCAGTTAAGGGAAAAGGTCCGGCAAGAGATAGAGATCAAGGGGAACAGGAAACTTAAGGCCATCATGGTGGTCCATATCTACGGCCTGCCGGTTGATATGGACCCTGTGCTGGCTCTGGCGGAACAGTATGGTTTGAAGATCATCGAGGACGCAGCAGAAATGCACGGCCAGACCTACAAGGGACGACCTTGCGGCAGCTTCGGCGATCTCAGCACCTTCAGCTTTTACCCCAACAAACACATCACAACCGGCGAAGGCGGCATGGTAATGGCCGACGACGCATTTCTCGCCGAGCGCTGCCGTTCCCTGCGCGACCTCTGTTTTCAGCCGCAGAAGCGTTTCGTGCATGAGGAACTAGGCTACAACTTTCGCATGACCAACATGCAGGCGGCCGTGGGACTGGCCCAATTGGAACGGCTGGATGAGTTCGTAGCCCGCAAGCGCCGCATGGGCGGGCTCTACACGGAGCTGCTGCAAAATATCGACGGGCTCGAATTGATGCCGAAATCAACGGCGTATGCCGACAATATCTATTGGGTCTTTGGCATGGTCCTGAATGAAGATGTCGCGTTCGACGCCAAGGAAGCCATGCGCCGGCTTGGAGAACAAGGCATAGCGACCCGGCCGTTCTTCTGGCCCATGCATGAACAGCCGGTCCTGTTGAAGATGGGACTGTTTTCCGGCGAGACCTATGAAGTGGCATCCCGGCTGGCGCGGCGCGGCTTCTATGTCCCGAGCGGCATGGCGTTGACGGACGAGCAGTTGGTCGAGACTGGAGAAGCTATCAAGGAATTGATGCGGAACTGCTGAATACGACTGGGCCGTTATCAAAGCGCTGACAGATAATAGACCGTAAATACTAAAGGATCACCATGTCCGTATTCGCAAATTATGCTCGTTATTACGACCTGCTCTATCGCGATAAAAACTACGCGGGCGAGACAGACTATATCCAGTCGCTGATTCTGCGCGACCTTCCCGGCGCCAAGACTCTGCTTGATCTGGGTTGCGGCACTGGAAGGCACGATATTCTGCTGGCCCAAAAGGGGTACGCGGTTACCGGGATCGACATGTCGCTGGAGATGCTGGCAATCGCCAAATCACAATGTTCTTCGGTCAACTTTATTCCCGGCGACATCCGCACGGTGCGGCTCGACTCTGCTTTCGATGTCATCACGTCCCTGTTCCATGTCATGAGCTACCAGACATCAAACCGCGACCTGACAGCGGCATTTTCAACTGTGAGGGCACACCTGAAACCTGGAGGGATCTTTATCTTCGACTGCTGGTACGGTGCGGCAGTTTTAACCGACCGGCCCACAGTGCGGGTCAAGCGCCTTGAAGACGACAAAATTGCCGTTACAAGAATTGCCGAGCCGTTCATGCACCCTCAAGAAAATCTGGTAGACGTGAATTATCACGTGTTTGTAAGGGACAAAGCAAGCGGCACGGTTGACGAACTGCATGAATCACACCTCATGCGCTATTTTTTCGAACCTGAGATTGAGCAGCTCCTGGAGAAGGAGAACCTGTCGATTGTCGAGAAATCCGAATGGATGACGGGAAAAAGGGCAGGCTTTGACACGTGGGGAGTCTGTTTCGTGGTTCGGGGATGACGAAAAAGATAGGTCTTTTCCTTGGTTCACGACCGAGCGGGGGGGAGTTTCAGTACAACCTGAGCATGATCGACGCTGTAGCGGCATTGCCTCCCGATCAATATTCCGTGAGAGCAATCTACACATCAAAGATGTGGGTCAAACATCTAGCTGCCTGTAATCTGCCCTCACGGTTCGTTCCAAACGGGTTCTGGAGCAGGGCTTCAAGCCTGCTGTGGACCAGAATCGGCCTGCCGCTCGGGCTCTGGCGAATGATGAGCCCCAAACTCTTCTCCCTGGCCAGCGCACTACTGCATGAAAAATGCGATCTCTGGATATTCCCCCATCCGACCGCCAGGAGCTTTCAAATTCCGGTTGCATCCCTTGTCAGTATTCACGATCTCATGCACCGCTACGAACGTCGTTTCCCCGAATCGGCCTCCCGTTGGGAGTATTACAATCGTGAAATCAACCTGCCCAATATCTGCAAATGGTCTCAAGGGGTGCTGGTTGATTCGGAGGTTGGCCGGCAGCACGTTGCAGAATCCTATAATCTGGCCATTAATCGCATTCATGTGCTCCCCTACATCCCGCCCCGCTATGTCCTGAAAGCCGAAACGCCACCCGACTTTGATGCGCGTTACAATCTTCCGGCTAAATTCATCTTTTATCCGGCGCAATTCTGGGAACACAAGAACCACAAAAAGTTGATCGAGGCTGTGAGCATCCTGAAAAGTGAACTGCCTGATCTGAAATTGGTATTGACAGGGTCGCCGAAAAACGCCTATGAGAAGGTTGTGGAAATGATACGCGGCCTGAAGCTAACCGATGATGTGGTTATTCTCGGTTATGTTCCTGACGACGATATGCCCGAGTTTTATCGCCGCGCGCGCGCCCTCGTCATGCCGACATATTACGGCCCCACCAATATCCCGCCTCTTGAGGCTTTCAGTCTGGGGTGCCCCGTCGCTATTTCATCCGTATATGCAATGCCTGAACAGGCAGGCGGCGCCGCTTTGCTATTTGACCCGGAATCTGTCGAGGAGATTGCCGACTGCATCAAGAGGTTATGGGTGGACGATGCATTATGTACCCTGTTGGCAGAACAAGGTAAGAGACGGGCACAGTCATGGGGCCAGAAACAATTTAACGAACGGCTGCACAGCATTGTCGAACAAGTGATCCAATGACCAAAGACCACTGTATTTAAGTAACAGCAATGCAATGTCTGTTGTGATTGAACGTTGAAATGCTGTTCATAGATTTTAAGCAATTTCAAATAATACGTGGATACTATATCTCAACCCATTTTGCTTTCTCTTCAGGATATAATCAGGATATTTCCAAACGTAATCAAACTATATGAAAAGTTCTATACCGGATAATAATCTATTCTCAGTTATCACTCCCTCCTACAATCAGGGTCCATTCCTGGCCGAGACCATTGAAAGCGTCATCAGCCAGGCCGGAGATTTCTCCATCGACTACATGATCGTCGATGGCGGCTCGACCGATAATTCCCTTGATATCATCAGGCACTATGAAGGGCTTTTAAATCGTGGCGAATGGGCGGTCAAGTGCCTGGGGATTTCGTACCGGTGGGTGAGCGAACGGGACAAAGGACAGACGGATGCCTTGACAAAAGGCTTTCGCGTGGCAAGGGGAGATATCTTCGCATGGCTCAACTCCGACGATATCTACCTGCCGGGGGCATTACAAACCGTGTCATGGTTCTTTTGCAACAATTCCGAAATCGGGCTATTTTATGGCGATGCGCATTATTGCGATGCAGCCGGCACAATCATAGGCAGATACCGAACCGAGGACTTCGATTCTGATAAACTCGCCTGGTACAACTTCATCTGCCAACCCTCTGCCTTTTTCCGAAGAGAAGCATTCGATATGGTTGGCGGCCTTGACGAATCACTTCATTATTCAATGGACTTCGACCTCTGGATCAGGATCGGCAGATGTTTCCCTTGCCACCATATTCCGGAATCTCTTTCCAAATACCGTCTCCACGATGCCTCTAAGACCATCCGCGATGAAACGCTGATTAAAAACTGCGAAGAGGGGCTCGCTGTTGCAATCAAGCATTACGGCTGGGCCCCTTTGACAAGGGTTTATACTTTATGCCGCACCATTTCAATTGCCCGTTTGCCCGCATTTTTGAACAGGTCTCGATGGATCGTTACGTTTATTGCCGTTGTTCTCACAATTATCCGTTCGATCCAGCTCAACAAGGGCCTGTGCAAAAAGGACCTGAAACTGCTGAACGGTGAGAATTTTCGCAAGCTATTCAAAAGTCGGATTGAAATCATGACCGGCAATCGCAGCTAAGGCAGGCAATAGGCGCGCGTCATCCCCTCCTGCCGGCCATTGACAGCCGGGCCGCCTTATACGCCCATCTGACATGCCCGCACAGCCCCAAGTACCAGTCTTTTTTCATGCAGGGCCTTTCTACGAGGATGAACATGAAGGTGCTGGAAACCAGAATAACCGGTATCACCACCAAGCTGACGGCAATGATGAGGAGCCACAGCGGTGCTTGATGCAGAACGCCCAGTTTGTCCAAAAGGCGCACAAAAACGGATATTACAAAAAAATGATACAGATATAATGTGTAACACATCCCGCCGATCGTATATATTGCCGGTTTACAAAAAAACCTGCTGCTTAAAATGCCTCTAAAGGCAGAATAGTACGCAAGGAACATCGGTACGACGATAAATAAACCTCCTGTTTTGTCTTTATAGGGCAATAAACATATAGCAATCCAAGACATTATCGATACCATATCATAAAAATACGATCTGGCCGGCGACTCATTCCAATCGCTTAGATAGATATCGACCAGGAGAAAACCCGTTAAAAAATACTGCGCCATTGAAAGGATCGAAAGGTTGTACCTGGGCGAATCATCTATCAAATAAGACATAATGGAAAAAAACAGAATCAGAGCGACAATCAGCCCCCTGCGAACCAACCTGGACCGTAACTTGAACAACAAGGTGCTTATTGGCGCCAGAACATAAAACTGCAATTCTACTTCCAGTGACCAGGCGACGAAATTAACGGCGCTGGCTTTGCCGTAGATTATATTGTGGAGGTACGCCATGCTGGCAAAGAGATGCGGGACAAGACCTTTCGAACTGATCCCAGTCGCGATTGGCACAATCAGAAAATATACGAATAAATTTAATATATAGGGGGGCTCAAGACGGGTAAGCCGCCGCAGGAAATACTGGCGGAGTTGAGGGGGTTTCCCGTTTCCGGAATACCCGCGCGCAAAAGGGAGGGCGATGATGAAACCGCTGATAACAAAAAACAGCTGGACTCCGATATGCCCATGGTACAAAAACGTGGCCAGCGGATCGGAAGCCACCTCCCTTCCCGCCCTTTTGGCAACAAAGGAACTGACATGATGGAGTATCACTGAAAAGATCGCTACAAATCGCAGTCCATCAATGACGGCGATAAATTGTCCGGACGTTGTATCGCGTGATGCTTTAGTTACAAGCCATCTGATCCAGCAAGGCATCGACACCCCAAATACTCATCCTGTCCCCCAATAGGGGGTTCATTTTCCGGAAAAAGCATTAACCTCAGAGCGTGTGTTGGTTCACGAGCGGCACTTATTCATTTTCAAATTCTACTTCACAGTATAGAAATCATACACGCTATCGGAATCCACACCATTAATGTTGCTATGGACTTTGACTAGAAGGCTGTTTTCAACGAACTCGCCTGAAAAATCCGCAGATCCGTTTTTATCAGTAAGCTTGAAGGTAACTTTATTATTCTTCACGGTGAATTTGCCTCTGACAGTACACTCCTTGGCATTATTTTTATCAAGTTGAGCAAGATTGAACTGAATAATGTGGTTTTTGACAGGCGGCAAGGAAGCGGTAACTGTCCCCTCTGGATAAAATCTCAAGTAAACAGGGACTTCATTTATTTTATTCTGATTGCTGTAAAAGCCATTATAATGGATGTATTCTTTTTTACTGCATCCGGTAATGCCTAAAATCAGAATAGATAAGAGCAGTAATCCAACTGATAACATTTTATGCATAAAATCCCCTTCTATGAATATGAATGCGCCTTTACAGTTTATTTTATAAATTTCTCGATATGAGCCTTCTTGTGTTCATTCTCGAGAAATTCCTGCATTGCAAATTTGGTCTTTGCTTCTTTCACCTGGTTAATGATCTGGGATTTGACTTCCACAAGGGTCTTGGTAACAGCCGGACGCTTATCTCTTACCCTTACAATGTAGTAGCCGGTGGGTGTTTCTATGACGCCGCTCGTCTGGCCGAGCTGCAGGGCAAATATCGCATCGGCAAATGCCGGTTTGAATGCTTTTCTTGTGACATAGCCGAGTTCTCCACCCACGTTTCTGGTGGCGGCATCTGTTGAATACTTCTCGGCCAATGCGACGAACGAAGCGCCAGCAAGCAGCTGCTTATGCAACTGCTCCGCCTTCTCCTTGGCCCGCTTCTTTTCGTCTGCCGTCATGGCGCTATTTGTTCCGATCAGGATGAAGCTGATTCTCGCCTTTTCATCCTCTGTGAGTCTATCGAGATTCTGGTTGTAAACCTTTTGTATTTCCTCATCACTGACTGTGACCTTGGAGCTGATTTTCTTTGCAACAAAATTAGCAATGACGATATCGCGCCTTATATTATCGTAGATCTCTTTATCGCTGATATCCGCCGAACCGAACGATTTGCGAAAATCGGCATCGTTAAGAAAACTGCTTTTACCTTGGGCAATTCTTTCGTTTACCTGATTGTCAAGGCCCTCGATCTCCAGTTTATTCCCTGCTTGATACAGCAATTCCCAGTCAATAAGTGTATCCAGAACATTTCTGTAGACTTTTTTCTCGGTGTCGGGGGAAAGTTTTACATCCGGCTGGGAATTTTTCAAGTTTATTACCGCGTGCTTCAGTTTCAGGTTGGTTATGGGGACTCCATTCACCTTGGCTGCCGCCTCCGAATCGGCCGGACTCACCGCCTGAACTGTCCGGGCGGACGGTGATACTTCCTCAGCATTAGCAGCAACCGCCGCAACCGACAACGATAAGGCCGCAAGCAGCAAATTATTCCGCAGACTCTTCGATACGAACATTCGAGCTTCTCCTTTTGGTAATTTTTGAATACCGGCCCTTCAGGGCACAATACCTTAATATAAAGTCAATGTACACTACTGCTGAATGAAAACATGCCGCGGCATTTCTGCGAATTGATCCTGCTACGAAAAAATGAGCCCCGGTGGAAATTATATAATCATGAAGGTTTCTGTTTACAAGTCCCAAGATTGCGGAGAGTGCGGTGAGTGTTTAGCCAGCAGCCCATTATCTTTTGCCCTGCTCATTGACAAACTGCAGATTTCCGGCAGCCTGGGTGAATGACGGCATTAAGCGCAATGCCTCGGACAGATGTCGCACCGCACCGGCAGTATCATGCGCCTGAAAAAGAGCCATACCGATATCATTGTGAAAATAAGGGTCATTCGGTTCGATATCCAGGGCTTTCTGATATTCCGCCACAGCCTCCCGTATTATTCCCAGGTTCATCAGCGCCTTGGCCATCTGGAAATGGGTAAAAGGATTTCGCGGCTGCAGCCGGTCCGCAATTTCAAAATGATATATGGCATCCGCCGGCTTGCCGAGCAGATTATTCAAGGTTATTCCCAGATTGCGGTGAGTTCCCGGATCATCGGGATTAAGCCTCAATGATTCGTTAAACTCCACGACGGCATGCACGCCGTTACCTTCCTTCTCATAGGCGATTCCCAAAACATTGTGGGCAAACGAGTTGTTTTGAGTGACAGCAAGGCTGTGGGAATAAAGAGTCTCGTCGTCTTTCCAATAACCGATCTGCACATAGGTCATTGCCGCGTAGAACACAAGCAGTGCCGCAGCTGCCGAATGTATGGCCATCCCCATGCGGGGCCGGCGCTCAGACAGGTCCGCGAAGCCCCATACTATCGCGATAAAAACACCAATGAGCGGGATGTAGGTATAACGATCCGCCATTGCCTGCCCGCCGACCTGAATCAAGCCGACTACCGGCAGCAGGGTTATCAGGTAAAACAGCACCCCGACAAGCAGATACGGCATTCTGTTCCTTGTCAGTACTGCCGCGACAACCGTGACGGCCAGCACGGCAAGCGCCATGGATGCCTTCCAGTACGGGACAGGAACAAGCGGATAAAATGCAGCAAGATTTAGGGGGACAACGGTTTTTTGCACGTAGAGCAGCGTGCTCCAGGCTGCATTGGCCAATCTCATGCGCAGGGGCCATGCCGTTATGTCTGCAACAGTACTTTTTTGCGCGCAGACCGTAATGATCGACATTGCGACCGACAACGCAAAAAAAGGGATTTTTTCGAGTAACAGCTTCCTGCATCGCAAGACCTGTTCATGATCCTTGAAAGCGGAAAGCGACAGCGTTAAGCGCTTCAGCGGCCACACATCGAACAAGAGAGCAAGCACCGGCACCGTCACCAGCATCGGTTTAGCCAGCAAACCCAGGGTGAACGCGGAGATTGACAGGACATATGACCGATTGTCGGAGTTCTTGGCGTACTTGGTATAAAATATAAAAGTCAGGAGCCAAAAAGCCGTACTGAGGACATCCTTTCGTTCCGTTATCCATGCAACCGATTCGACATGAAGAGGATGCAAGGCAAACAGGGCGGCCACAAACGCACTGCGCCATACTGCGCCGGTTAATATGTTCAACAAGTAAAAAAGCAGTGCCGTGTTGATCACGTGGAGCGCAACGTTGACAAGGTGGAATCCCATGGGCGCTGTTCCAAACAGTTGAGCGTCCAGAGTAAGGGAAAGCCACGTGAGAGGGTGCCAGTTTGCCGCATGAAACGAGGAAAATGCCCAGCGTAGCGAATCCAATGACATGCCGGACAAGACATGGACATTTTGGGCGACATATTCCGGATCGTCGTTGGCGGAAAAAGGATACCATGCAGTACGCACATAGAGCGACGCGGTGATAACGCATACCACCAAGACAAGCACCATTTTCAGACGACTTCGCGACATGAGAATCCCATTCAGCATGATTCATCGGAGCATGACCTTCCCGCTGGAGGGAAAGGTTCCTGCATGCACCTGACCAAATCAGTAAATGTAGTTAAAATTAACACTTACTGAAATATTATAAGTCAGTTTATCTACCTATGAATAGCAACTTGTATAGCAACTTGATGTCGATATAATGATTATTTGATATTGATATCATTAATTAAAGTAATCAGGTCCCTAATTTCAGCAAACCTTTGGCAGCAATATATTCAACTACAGGTCTGTCGTCAGTATTGATTTCAGCTTTTGAATTACGAACAAATGCCTTGAGTTTTTCATGACCGGAGATATATTCCAATGGGGCTGATTTGCCTTTTCCATATTGTTCTATTTTACTCATCACAAATTCCGGTGATTCTTCAAGCGGTTTCATGGATGCTATCAAAAAGGGATTTCCCCATACGCGCCAGCTATAGCAATATGGAAACACGGAGGCAAACGTTTTGACCACTATATCCGAGCCCTTTTCGTCAAGCAAATATATTGGAAGAAACATCCCATATATTCCATTATCAGTTAAACGCGATTTTATAATTTCAAAATATTCTCTTGTAAACAGAAAACCGGAGGAGGCATCCGTTGGGTCTGTCGCCTGGGAAGATATGATGTCATATTTTTTGTTGTTCAAGGTCAGGTACTGTCGGGCATCAGAAACGATAAAATTAATTCGCGGGTCTTTATATAGGTCGGGATAGAAAAAACGTTGGGCAGCATCGATCACGGACTGATTAATCTCAATTACGTCTAAGGAGGCAAGACTTTTCGTTTTACCTGCCGTCATTAATGTTTCACCTGATCCAAGTCCTATTTTCAAAAAATTTTGGGCGTTGGGCCGGTATGCCAAGGGAAGATATGCCATCAATTCCGGGTTTGGGTTACTTTTGGGGTTTGGCGTGCCTCCTTCAGGCTTGCCGCTGATGGTTAGTGTATATCGATCAACGTTGCGTCCCTTGGTTATTACGACAGTACCTTCGGAGTTGTCCTTCCTCCATACAACGTCGAATTGTTCTCTAGCTATTTTGAATATTTCGTAAGATGGTATTCTGCCTGCGTGATAGATATTGAAAAAATAATCTGTAGCTGGGATGGCAAAATTGATTATGCTGGCTAAAACAAAACCTATGGCAACAATACTCTTAAGTTTAATTCCCTTTAAAGTCAAAGCAGCAGCCAGGAAATTGCAATTTGCAGCAATATATATTGTTTGCTTGAGTCCAAACAGTGGAATCGTCAGAAAACCTGCCGCCATGGAACCGATCACGCATCCGATAGTATTAAATGCATACAATACTCCGACTTCTTCGGAGACTGTTTTTTCTTGTGTGACATAAATGGATATAGCGGCAGGCAAGGTCATACCCATCATGATTGTGGGAATCAACAGAATTAAAAACAGAACTGCAAATTGTAATGCCAAAAATAGAGATGGCATGCCTTTGGTAGAGTAATAGAGCAGTGCAAAAACTGGTGAAAGTTTTTGTATTACCACATTCAAAAGAACACCTGAGACCCCTATGCCAACCTGCAAAAAACCGAATAGCCTTACATTGTTACACTTTTTCAACCATGTGCCCCCCATAACGGAGCCAATTGCCAGTCCAGCCATAAACGATGAGACAACCGTTGACATTGAATAGCTAGTGCTTCCAAAAACGAGAGAGAGCTCTTTCTGCCATAAAATCTCATAAGAAAGGGCGGCTACCCCTGAAATAAGATAACAGATTAATAATACGGATCTTTTCATTTTTACTCCTGAGTTTTCTTGTTATTAGGTAATCTTGGCTCGTCACCATTCCCTGCCAACAGCACCACGTCATCTTCAGCCATACTTACCGTAGCAAAGAAACTTAAATGGAGAATAATGTAAATGTAAAGTTTCTGTAAAGAAGTAAATGGGGCGCCCCGTGGCAGGAGACCAGATGCTTCGTCAGAATTGCGCCTTGATCTGCAATCGGCATTTCAGCCTTGTGTGGGGAGCCGGAACCATACGCGCGTTCCACCCGCGTCGCTTTCTGCACCGACCGTGCCGCCGTGCGCCTCGATCAACTCCTTGACGATAGCCAGCCCGATACCCGCCCCACCCGCGTCGCGGGAGCGGGAACGATCCGCCCGGAAGAAACGTTCGAAGAGGTAGGGAACATCCTTATCTGCGATCACGGCGCCGCTGTTCGCGAAGACGGTCTTGATGCCGTCTGCGCTCCTCAGTGTGGAAATGGTGACGGTCCCCCCGCGAGGGGTGTATTTCCAGGCATTGTCGGCCAGGTTGCGGATCGCCTGCAGCAGCTTGTCGCGGTCCGCGGCCACCATCTCGCTGCCCGGTTCGAGACGCCATTGCACCTTGATCTCCTTCTCCTGGAAGTTGGGCCGGTAGAGGTTCATGATCTGTTCGAGCAGTTCGTGGAGAGAGAGATCCTGACGGTCGAGGAACGCCCTGGCGGCATCGGCACGGGCCAGTTGCTGGAGGTCCTCCACCAGATTTACCAGGCGCAGGACCTCTTGTTCCAGCATCCGGAAGGTTTCAGGGGTCGGGGGTATGACGGAGTCGCTTAGTCCCTCCAGGTAGCCGCGCAGGTTGGTCAGCGGGGTGCGCAGTTCGTGGGAGATGTCGGCCACCATATTCTTGCGCAGCCGTTCGATCTTCTCAAGGTTGTCTGCCATGTGGTTGAAGGCATCGGCCAGCTGGCCCACCTCGTAGCGGGACACGACCTTCACGCGCTCGGAATAATTGCCGTCGGCGACCTTCCTGGTGATGGCGGTTATCCGGGAAAGGGGGCGCAATACCCAGTGGGTGAGCATATATGTCAGAAATAGGGTCAGCGCCAATGCCGCGAGGGTACCCCAGAACAGGTCACGGTGAATCACCTCCAGGAATTGGCGGTGCTCGTTTATCGGCGCAACACGGAAGCTATGCACCAGGAGCGCATAATATTCGGACGCCTGCCGGTCGATGGCACGCCAGACCAAGAGATATACGAGGCCAAAAACAGGAACGATATGGCCGATCAACAACTTCCAGAGCAGGCGCTGTCTCATATAGTGTCCCGTGCGGTTAATCGTGTGAAGTAATTCCGTGCTATTTTGGCTGGTGCCAAGGCGCGGCGACGCAGGTGTAGCAGGGCCTGCATCAAGGAACAGCAACGACGGCAGCGGACAAAAGAGCCGGAATTACGAGTACGAACCAACCGAACGGGACACTAACCTTCCTCGTCATCGTTCTCGTCGCTGAACCGATAGCCATGCCCCCGCACTGTGCGAATGAACCGGGGCCGGGAAGGGTCATCCTCGATCTTTTGCCTGAGCTTGCCGATGTGGACGTCGATGACCCGGTCAATGACCACCTCTCCCTGGGGGTAGCATTGGTTCAGGAGCTCTTCCCTGGAAAAGGCCTTTCCCGGAAAACTCATCAGCGCCTGCAGGATCTTGTATTCCGATGAAGTCAGCATAATGGGGCGCCCGTAGCGGGTGACCCTGTGTTTTTCGGTATCCAGTTCCACACCGGCAATGGAGAAGACGGACGCCGGAAGCGCTGACGGCGGCCTGCTGCGGCGGAGAATGGCCTTGACCCGCTCCACCAGTTCACGGGGGCTGAAGGGTTTGACCACGTAATCGTCGGCCCCCATCGCCAGCCCCGCGACCCTGTCCAGTTCTTCCTCCCGCGCGGTAAGCATCAGGACCGGGACATCGGAGGTTTTCCGCAGCGTCCGGCAGATTTCCCAGCCATCCATCCCCGGCAGCATGACATCGAGGATGACGAACACCGGCTTGCAAATAGCGGCAGCCTCAATCGCCTGCCCGCCGTCGTGGACGACAAACGTTGAAAAACCGTCCCGCTCAAGATATGTCGAAACCAGCGCAGCGGTATTGCGGTCGTCCTCGACGATCAACACGGTGCCCTGGTTACTAACGGATTGGGATATGTTTGTTTCCACCTCAACCCCCAACTTTCAACCTTCAGTCCTGAAAGTCATTTCTCCTGCGGCAGCCCCGCGCGCCGCCATTGCGCCATATGGCCGTCAAGCAGCGTGACGGCGCGGTAACCGAGAATGCCGAGCAGCATCCTTGCCATCATCGCGCGCGGGCCAAGCTCGCACAACACGACCATTTCCGCCTGTCTGTCGCCGGGGAGCGGCGCAAGCCGCAACATGATCTTCCATATCGGGGCGTTGATCGCTCCGGGTATATGGCCGGCCCGGAACTCAAAGCCGGTTCGGACATCGATCACCGCCGGAGCTTTGCCGGATGCAATTTTTTCTGCCAGCTGCCGAGGATTCATAGCATTTTTCCTGAAAACAAGGATCGGCTTATGCCTTTTACATGTGATTACAATATCATAATCTTTTGACGATTGACAGTTCGCATGGCAAAACCGTATGGGACAGGAACCGGTTAATCCTCAGCCTGTTGACGACATGACACTCATAATTCGGATTTAGACACGAATCTCTGCCAATGAACTGCGGAGCCTAGATCATCCCCCATTTACGGCATTCGTTTTTGCCTCAACGCATTCTCCAGAGCGCTGAGCGCCTTGACATGGTTGGGGTTCAGTTGCAACTCGTTCTGGTATTCCTTGGCGGCCGCACCGGGATCCCCCCTGATCTCGAAAACACGCCCCAGATTGTAGTGGGCATCGGGCAGCTGCGGATCCAAGTGAAGGGCCACCTGGAATTCCTGCTGAGCAGAATCCAGATTCCCGCTGCCGACAAGGATCAGCCCTATATTTAAGTGAGGATCAGGATAATTGGGATTCAGTTGCAGGGCTTTCCGGTAACACTGAAGCGCCGCATCGGAATCTCCTTTTCGAACCAATTCTGTTCCCAGCTGGTTGAGCGTGTTTACTTTGTATGGATTTATCTCCAATGATTTCCTGTATTCCTGTATGGCCTCATCGATGTTTCCTCTTGCGCTTAAGGCCAAGCCGAGATTGTTATGGGTATCATCCGCTTTGGCGTTGATGAGGAGCGCCTCCCGGTATTCATTTATTGCGCTGTCGTAGAAGCCGTTTTCCCGGTAGACGTTGCCCAGGTTGTAGTGCATGGTTTCATTGCGTTCAGTAACCTGAAGGGTGTGCCGGTAGAGTGATAGGTTATCCTGCCAGTACCCGAGTTGTACCCAGGTAACCGTGGCACAGGCAATGAGTGGGATCACGAAAAGAGCTGCTCCGAGGAGGGCCGCCCTGTTCCCGGACATCACGACCAGATCCGCACAACCCCAGGCCACCATGACGGAAAGTCCCACATATGGAATGTACGAGTACCTGTCGGCCATTGCCTGGGAGCCTACCTGTATCAACCCTATTACCGGGATCAAAGTTATCAGGAACCAGAACCAACCGGTCAGCAGATAAGGAAACCTCTGTCTGTAATGAATGACGGCCGAAGATATAAGTACGATAGCAATAAAAGAAAGCAATACCTGCCACATCGGAAACGAGGGGCGTAACGGGTATAGGACGCCGAGATCGGTGGGCCAGAAGGCTTTGATGATGTATTTGCAATAGGCGATCAGGGCATTATCGACACGGAGAGCCAGGGGCACCCGCTTAAAGCTTGCTGTGGACCCGGAAATATCCTGTACCAGGATGGTAAAGAGACACGAGAGCAGTGACCAAAAGCAAAACCACTTCTTCTCATGTAAAAGTGAAAACACTCTTCTGAAAAGGTTCCAATCACCCGGCGCCGGCCCGCTCTCCCCTGCATGGCGGCCCAAAGGCCAGAAATCGACAAGAAGCAGGACGATCGGGAAGCTTACCAGCATCGGTTTTGACATCAGACCCAGCATAAATGTTGAAAGCGAAAGATAGTAATATGATCGTTTATGCCTTGACCGGTATTCTGCATAGAAGATAAGGGCAAGAAAGCCAAAGAAGGCGCTCAGGACATCCTTTCTCTCAGCGACCCATGCCACGGACTCCACATGCATCGGATGGAGGGCGAAGATCGCACTCACGAAGGCACTGCGCCAGAAAGCACCGGTAGTCCGGAAAAGGAACACTAACAGGAGCAGTGAGGCGGCAATATGGAAAGCGATATTGGTGTAGTGGTGTCCACGCGGGTTCAGTCCGTAAAGCTGCACGTCTGCCATGTGCGACAGCCAGGTAATGGGATGCCAGTTTGACGAGTGCACGGAAATGAAGGCGCGAGCCATTTTGGCACTGGAAATGCCTGTGATTACCAAAGGATTATTGAGTATGTAATCTTCATCATCGTAGACAAACTGATGATTCCCCGCCCTGGAATAGATGACGAGCGTGGCAATGGCAAGAGCCAATCCGAACCAGAAGATACGCTTCCCGATTTTCCCACTCCACCCATCTGGAGCTTCAGATAAGCCTGGGCCACTTTCCTTGGATTCAAAAAGTTTCCCGTACTGCTTTCTCATCCCTCCCTCCAGGTTTCTCCACGCAAGGACCCAACCTTGTACCTTTTCAGCTCCCTTGTTCCGGACCTTGTGCCTTGACACCATCAACTTTCAATTTTATTGTTCCAAACAATCCTATGCCGAGCTTTCTCATGACAAAAGGGCTGCTCATGAACAGCTTCGTTGCCCGCAGCAGATAGGACCGCTTGAAGCCCTCCTTCATGGTCATGACATCAAGTATCTTGCCCATGTAGAATTTACGGAAACAGTTCGCCAGCTCCACATCGACTTGAAGCAGGCTCATTCTCTTCGGTCGCAACACCGGGTCCACCAGATTGTATTTCGAGTAGTCCAATTGCTCGATATACTGCTTCATGTCCTCATACATGTCGCTGTAAGGCCAGGGCGTCAATGCCATGAAGTTCGCATTGTCAGGATTGATGTGCCGTACCAGCTTCATGGTATCCTTTATATGCTCTGGCGTCTCGTCGGGGAATCCGATAATGAAGGAGGCCTCGGAAACGATCCCCTGTTCATGGATCAACTCCAGTGAGCGCTTGGGCACATCGCACTGCATGTCTTTCCTGATGGCGTCGAGAATGCTCTGGTCGGTCGCCTCGACCCCGATCGAAATGTGTACAATTCCCGCTTTCCGGTATTTCCACAGGATATCCCTGTCACGGATGATGTCCTCAGGTCTGGTCTCCATAATGAAATGGATCGGAAGGTCTCTTGCGATGAGCTGATCAAGGAGGTCTTCCCAGCGGTCCCGGTTGAAAGTGGGATTTTCATCGGTAATAAGGACGACATTGACCTTGAATGTCTTATGAAGGTATGCCAATTCCTCGACTATGTTGCGGGGATTACGTGCCCGCCATGTTTTTTCCCAGAACCTCTGCTGAGAACAGAAAATGCAGTCATGGCTGCATCCACGCGAAGTGCTTATCGCTCCCAGCCGTGAATCAGGGATAACAAAATAGGTGTAGTCATCCCACTCCAGCAGGTCCCATGCCATTTGAAGGTCGTCGAGATCCGCAACAAGGGGGCGTCTTGCATTTTTGACGACAGATCCTTCCCGCCGGAAAACCACGCCAGGGACTGTTGCCGGATCTCCACCGCTCTCCAGCACTTCAAGCAGGTGACGCAGCGTGGCCTCTCCTTCGCCAACAACGATGTAATCCACGCCAGTAGAGGCTGCCAGCACCTCTTCATACATAAAAGTGGGGTGGATCCCACCGAGTATGGTCACTGTCGTTGGCTTAATGCTCTTGGCAAGTTCGAGGGTCTTAATTGCATCGGCGATGGCCGCGGTCATGGCGGTGGTGGCGACGTAATCGGCCATCGCTCCACGCAGGTATTTCTCCATCTCGGGATAGCCATGGTTTTTTGCGGCAGCGTCGTAAATCCCGGCCACCAGTCCTGACTGGCGGGCGGCACCGGCCAGATAAACGAAGTTTAGCGGTATCCAGCGGCCGAGGACTTCCGCCACGCCGCAATGATAGGGGGGAGTGACGAACAAAATAGTACTAGAGTTTGATGCTTTTTTCGTATTATCTCCCAGCGCGATTCAGGCAGTTAGAGCGCAAGATCAATAGGCCTGAACACTATTTGAATTCGGCTTTCCGTTCAACATCACTCTTCGCAGGACCTGCAATCTTCCATGCATTTTGTATAATTCTGCTCGCATTGGGTGTTTATTTCATCCTGCTTTTGAGGATCGAGTGTCGTGGAGAGCTGTTCTAAGCATTGCGATCTTTCTGTTTCACATTGCGCATGACATTCATCATGATTGCAAGCTATAACCGGCATGACAAGCAAATGCACAAACATCATCACAAAAAAAGCCAACAAAAATCTCATTTTCATTTGCGTGTTCCTCCTATCTCTTTTTTGTATCAATCCGCGAAAGAAGCACTGCCAGGCGCTGTCAGCCCGCAATTGCCGTCAATGGCAACCAGCAGATTTTACACCTGAATCTACTGGTTGCTATTTTACAGCCTCATCATGCTTTTTTTTCAGAAAAAGGGCAACCTCAAGATTTTTTGTTGCGTTAATATAGTTTGAATCGATGCGAAGTGACTCATTAAATTCCTTTACCGCCGCATCATAATCGCCTCTTTTCAAAAGTATGCCCCCGATATCGTTATGCAATTCAGCAAAATTGGGGTTTATCCGGAGAGCCTCAAGGTATTCATTCATAGCTGCATCATCATTTCCTTTTTTGGCGTAAAGAACTCCCATATTGATACGTGCGGGAGCAAAATCAGGATTGTTACGAAGTACCTCAAGGTTTTCCTTGATAGCCGCATCATAATCACCCTTACCGGCAAGGGCAATCCCTAAACCGCTGTGTGCTTCAATCAAATCAGGGCGTATCTGAAAAGCCAGCCGGAATTCTCTGATCGCCGCATCCAGGTTTCCTTTAATAATAAGTTCATTTCCCAGGCTGTTATGGGCTTCAGCGTAATTCGGATTAATACGAATCGATTCATTATATTCAATGATCGCTGCATCATGGTCACCTTTCTCGGCGATAGCGGATCCGAGACAATGGTGTATCACATAGTTATTATTAGTGATTTGCAGGGTATGTTGAAAAAGAGAAAAACTATCCCGCCAGTACATGAGTTGATGTCGCGTTAAAACAGCAGATGCGATTATGGCCGTACCTGCAAGCACAGCCAGGATCTGTTTTCGATACTGAAAACCCCCACTCAGCTCCGCAGCCCCCCAGGCAATAATAATGAATAGGCCTGTTACCGGGATGTACGAATAACGATCCGCCATAGACTGGGCTCCAACCTGTATTAAACCAATAACGGGTAGAAGTGTGATAATAAACCAGAACCAGCCCACCGCAATGTAGGGATAACGGCGCCCGAATCGGACGGAAATTGCGGTTGTAAATAGCAGAAACAACAGCGAGCAGATTACCGGCAAAAGCGGAAACGAAGAAGGAATGGGGTATAACACCGCGAGGTCATGTGGAAAAAGCGTTTTAACAATATACGTTACATATGCAACCAGGGCATTTTCGATGCGCAACGAAGTTGGCAGTTCACTAAGATCGAGTACAGCCCCGGCTTTATGCTGGGTATAGATTGTCACAATGCCCATCACGAGTGAACAGGCGAAAAAAGGGATTTTTTCTTTTACAAGCGTGGCGATCCCGCTGACTGACAGTCGTGCCCCATGATCAGACTCCGTATATCGGCAGCGGTTCAGGGGCCAGATGTCCATTAAAAGCATAATCATGGGAAGCGTGACAAGCATCGGTTTAGACATAAGCCCGAGTATGAAGAAAATGAGGCAGAGAATGTAGAGTGTTTTTTGGGGTCTCTTCACGTAGTCAACGTAAATAACCAGAGAAAGAAACCAGAAAAATGCGCTGAGTACATCCTTACGTTCAGACACCCAGGCTACCGACTCAACATGCAAGGGATGGAGCGCAAACAAAGCGGCAACAAACGTACTTTGCCACAGAGAACCTGTACTGCGAAATAGAAGATGCAGAAGCAATAAAGAGGAAAATATATGTATTATTAAGTTAGTAAGGTGATGCCCACCAGGGTTCATCCCGTATAACTGGACGTCCGCCATGTGAGAAAGCCAGGTAATTGGATGCCATGTGCATGTCTGAATATAACTGAAAGCCGTCAGTACATTTTTGCCTGTAATACCTGTAGCAACAAGGTTGTTGTTTGTGATGTAAGCCCCATCATCCAACAACACAAATTTAAAATTCAAAACCGGGAAATATACTGCAATAATTATGATAGCCAATGCAGAGTATATTGATAATAAATACTTGGTGTTAGCTTTCATTTTAAAATTACCGTTAGCTCTGGATTGCTACCTATGAAATTCTATTTTCATTTGATTTGGCTTTCAAGGCCATCTCTCATTTTGCAACCCTGAACTTTGCGCATGTTATGTTTTCCAACGTTATGCCCTTTTGCCATTATCAGATCTTAAACTATTGCTGCTTCCAGGACGTCCAAAACGTCATGAAAGACCCCTGCATGCTTTCTGCAGCGCCCCTCGGCACGTGAACAGGCGTGGAGGACGCCGTCTTTGCTGCTTATGAACACCATTTCCCTGCGCGGAGAGAGGAGGCGTACCGGCAGCCAGACACAGGCTGCAATGACGAACAGTACGGCAGCGGCCCAGATCGGCACAACACCGTGATCCAGGATGAAATCGGTTACAACCACCCTTCTGACATCCGGAAACGCCAAACGATATCCGTCACGGCTGAACTCCCCCCCGATCGGGGCAGAGCCGCTCATGAGCAGATCCTTGCCTTTCAACAGCTTGAAAGCAATGGTCACGCGCCCGGTCATATACGGATCGCTCCCGTCGGCCGGTTGCGCCATGCTGAATACGAGACGGTACGGCGAATCCGGGATATCCCTGCGGTCCTCCTTTCCCGGAGGGTAGATGCCAAGAAGAGAGCGCGAAGCATAATCACGCGGCAAATCCGGCGCCGTAAAACGGTAATAGAGTCCAATCCCCATATAACGGGGGTAAACGAAGGCCCCCCGGTATCGTGCCGGCGGATACAGGCCGTAAGTGGCGCCGCCTCGATCCGGAGGCAGGGGCCTCGTCTCAATGGTCAGCACCTTACTGAGAATCGGCCCAGCAGCAGGTTCCAGTGTGATCCGCTCCACCACGTCCGTCGCCTGGCCGGATTGTGAGGGTAACAGCTCCCCTTCCATAATCGCCCCCCGGTAAGATGACCTTCCGGCAAGACTCAGGAGGATACCGCTGAAAAGGCAGACGGTTGCGGCGAGAAACAGCGCACGGGACGGAAACATGCTGATCCCGCGCCAGGCGGACAATGTCCGCCCGCTCACATGTATTTTATAGCCGGAAGCGGCAAGACGCCGCTCCGCCTCGGCAAAGGATGGAGCCCCCCCTACCGCTACAGTTTCATCGAACAATCCCTGTGGCACCCTCTCCATCTCGCCGAGCAGCGCCCGTCGTCTTTCAAAATGCCCCTTTACCTCTTTCAGCAGCCGAACTCCCATGTTTAGCGGTATCAGGGCGAACAGAATAATCAGAAAGACATTAGATCCAACGAGACCGATCAGTGTGATCAATGCTTCTTCGGTAAAAAACGCCAATCCGATGTACAGAAATAAAAACATCCCCATAACAACCGGAGTCAGCGCACGGGACGCCAAAAAGCCATAGATGTGGCGAAACAGACGCATCATTTGCCACCCCCCTTGATCCGGGCGGTCGACTGTACGGTACTGCTCCATGTGTTAATGAGACTTACACCATCAATATGAACGCCATCCCCTTTTACGGTAAACGGCATTGGGACCGGATTGCAACCGCCTGGCTTGCCCACGGTTTCCAAGGGGATAAGGGTCTTGCAATAATAACAGATCACCGTTCCTTCCGCTTGACCATAGCCGTCCGGTTTGCATATGGCACATGCGTCCAGGTCAACGGTCAACTCTCCGCTGGGAGGCATAAGGATAAAAAAGCGGGCTTCTTTGCCTCCCTGCTTGTACAGGAATTTGTGCAGATTGCCGTCTTCCAAATCTACCTCCCCTTTGCGGGGAATGATGATCTCGCCGGCCGGGTTCGCCGAAACAATGAGGGGCTTCGGATCCCAGTATTCGACACTGGGGAAATTGCTCTCGTAAACCGCCCCGCCGCTGATGATGGCAGCACACATGGGCACGATCAAGCGGAGGCGGCGCGCCCTGACGGCCGCTGCCATCAGTTTGCGCCGTTGTGCGCCCTGCCGGATATGAGCCACCGGAGGGATCTGTTCAAAGGCTAAAGCTGCAATGACCAGAACCATCGGGGCAAACCAGATGAACAGGCCCCCCCAGAAGCCGACCCCGTTCCCGAAAAGAAGACCGATGAAATTCCAGGTAGCACTGGTAAAGAACATATGGTCGGGGATGAGCATTGACTCAAAAAACTGGTGGACAAAATCATGGGTAAATTTCATCACCTTCATGGTCAAAGGAGCAAACAGGTCCAGCCGGGGCAAAGACGAAGAACTGAAAAGCAAGAGTGCCGAAACAGCCGCCGCCAGACCGGAAGGAGACACTACAAACGCCTTCGGCAACAGGTTTTCCATAACCAGAATCAGAATGGCCATAATTGCGGCAGCCGCTGCAAGGAAGAGTGAGAGCGCAAAGATGTTCTGAAACCCGGTAAAACAGCAGGCACAGACCGCACCCGCCGCAATGCCGGACACGGACGCGGCTGATACGGCGCATATTCCGGAGTTGGCCAGCCGTTCACGCCGGCCGGCGGGCGCCGATGCGGACCGTTCCGAACTGCGGTACAGCGCAACAACTGAAATAACAAGAAAAAAAAGAAAGCCCCCTCCAAGAAGTATCTTGATGACGGCGAACGGTGTGTCACCTTTGAGTGTTTGCAGCAGGACGAGGGTGCCGGCCGCACCGGCGGCAAAGCCTATGCTCCCGGCGATTGCCGCAAACTTGCGGCGGCCTGCGAACCCTCTCACCAAAACAAGCATGATCCCGGCCCAGGCGAGCAGGTGGGGTATCAGTTTATATGCTAAAACCATATGTCAATGTCCTGTACGATTTACCCTGTTATTTATTACGCTCTTCACGCACCAGGACCCCATCGTCCAGGTAGATGGTCCGGTCTCCCCAGGCGGCCACTTCCTGGTTATGGGTGACCATTATCACCGTAAAGCGCTCCTCGGCCCGCAGTTCCTTGAGCAGTTCCATGACCATCAGCGTGCTCTTGTGATCGAGGTTGCCGGTCGGTTCATCGCCCAGAAGCAGTTTAGGACTGTTGATGATAGCCCGTGCAATGCAGACCCGCTGTTGTTCTCCGCCTGAAAGTTCGCCGGGGCGATTCTGCAGACGGTGGCCAAGCCCCACCCGCTCCAGTGCCGACCTGGCCTCGGCCTCATCTGGAACGCTGTGGAAATACTGTGCCAGCATGACGTTCTCCACAGCGGACAGATAGGGTACCAGATGGTGCTGTTGAAAGATGATGCCGACATACTCCCGCCGGAAACGAGCCAGACCATCCTCGGTCAGAGCCAGCAGGTCTTCGGTACCGACCCGCAGCGAGCCGGCGCTGGGGCGGTCCAGCCCCCCCATTATGTTAAGGAGCGTACTCTTTCCGGAGCCTGAGTGCCCCATCACCGACAGCCATTCACCCTCGGCAACCAGGAGGTCGAGCGGCTTCAGGGCGCAGATATCGCCGTAGCTGCGGGTCAGGCCGCCAGTTTCGATTATGTTTGCAGCCATTGATCACCCTTTCCATTTGGACCTGAAACGCCACTCTTCGATGCTGTGTTCTTTGCGCCTTTGCGGTGAATTCGCGCCTACTCGCCCCGCAAGCTCCTCACCGGATCAAGCTTGAATACGGAAATCATTGGCCCCAGGCTGCCCAAGAGGGCCAGAAAAAGACTGACCCCGACTGAAACAGCGGCAAACCAGGGGCTAAATCCAGACGATGCCGCAAAGACCGTTTTGGTTATGAACTGGGCAATTGCGATGCCCAGCAGATAGCCAGCCACGCCGCCGAGGAGGCCGAGCAGCGCCGCTTCGGCGGAAAAAATCAGCAGCACCCCCCAGCGAGTGCCCCCCATGGCCTTCATCAGCCCGATCTCCCTGCTTCTCTCCAGAACCGTGGTACTCATGGTGCCGGTGACGCTGCTGCCGGCCGATATCAGCACCACTGCGGTCACCAGTACCATCAACAGCTTTACCTTGGCCAGCAATCCTTCGCTGGTACGGGCAATCTGGCGCACCTCGGAGACCTTGGCGCCCGGGAAATGCGCCTGGAGCGTAGCGGCCTTCTGCCGGAGGTTTTCCCCTTCAGTGGTGACCAAGAGGCGCACGGTGCTCAGGCGCCCGCCTAACCCCGATACCTGCTGGAGTTCCGGCAACGACAGGAAGAGCAGGCCATCCTCTTCGCCGCCGGTGGCAATCGTGCCGGAAATGCGCAGATGCACGGTCTGATCCGGCCCGGCAAGCTCCACCATCTCCCCGGTTTTCAGGCCATAGCGGGCTGCCAGGTCGCTACCCATCACCACTTCTCCGGCTGTGGGCCAAGCGCCATTGATCTGCCACCAGGGGAACAGCCGGCGAATCTCGACAAAGTCAACCCCTTCCGCCACGATATCGCCATTCCTGAAACGGAGGGGGCAGCGCAGGTGAAACGACTCCTCGGCCTTGAGGCCGCTATGAGCCAGAACCTCCTCGACCCGGCGCTGTTCCAGGTAGGCAGGCTCGCTGATTTCGCCAAAGTTGAGCCCGCCGCTCCCCACGGTAATCCGGGCGGTTTCCGGAATGATGACCAGATTCGCGCCGTACTTGCGCACCTCTTCGGCAACGCGTTTCTCCATGGAAAACGAGACGATTCCCAGAGCCGTGGCCAGACTGGAGGCCATGGCCAGGACCGCCAGGAGCAACGCCGTACGCCCCCTGCGGTAGGCAAGCGCCCTTACGACCAGATGGAATAACCAGCGGCGCCTGTTCATGAGAAAATTCCGATGAATGATGAGTGTCGAGGGATGAGTAGATCTACAATCATGTTTATTCTCTCAACCAGCATGAGTCTCATCCTTTCAAAACCCGCACCGGTTCGATAAGGAGCGCCCGCCGCAGGGGCGCCACACTTCCGGCCAGGGCAACGACAAGAGCCGAGATGATGGCTGTGGGGAAAAGCCAGAGCGGAGAAATGATCGTGGAATTGAACACCGTGTGGCTGATCAGCGCCCCGAGCCGGTCGCCGACAAGGTAGCCGACGATTCCGCCTGCTACGGAGATGATCAGGGTTTCCCCCAAAAAGATGCTGCCGATCTGGAAACGGTCGGCGCCGATTGCCTTCATAAGGGCGATTTCCGGGCTGCGTTCGGCCATGGAGGCCATCAGGCTGGTGGAGACCGCCGTTGCCGCGGCACCAAGCGCCAGGACCGTCAAAAAGATCATCACGCTGTTCAGTTTTGTGAGGAGCGCCCCTTCGGCGCTGGCTATCTGCCAGATCGGCTTGGCGCGGCTGCCGGCCATGACCTCCTCCACGTTCTTGGCTACCGAGGTCACGTATGCGGTACAATACCACTTTTCAAATTCATCCTTGGTCATGGAGGCCGGATCCTTACGGCCGAAACTATCCATCGGCACCGTCAGCGCGCTTACCAGGACCCGCGAGACCTTGCCCTGTTTCTCCAGCAGCTCCTGAACCGTGATCAGCGGAGCAAAAAGTTGTTCTTCTTCAAAACCGCCAGTCGTCACGATGCCGGAGATGCGGAACACTTGGGCGCGGGCATGTACTGTCGCCTTGATTTCGCTGCCGACTCCGGCCCCCATCCGCTTTGCCAGGGCCGCGCCGACTATCGCCTCATCGGCGGCCTGGGGCCAGTCCCCTTTGAGATCCCACCAAGGGGCGATCACCTTGATGCCCTGGATCGAGGGATCTTCTCCCTGCACCTCAAGCTGCTTATTGAACCAGGTACCCGAGACAACCCCCCGCGCCCGCTTTCCCCCGGAGGAAAGCTCGGCCACACCGAACAGATAGGGGGTAAACCCTGTGATATTGTATTTCCAGAACACAGTCTTGATTTTCGGCAGGTCTTCTTCCCGAAGGAATCCGCCGCCATCCAGGGCGGCCGGCTCCAGGAGGATATTGGCCCCATAGCTGCGCAACTCCAGGGCCATCTTGTGGGAAACCTCGCCTATTATTCCAAGGAATGCCGTTGCCACGGCAGCTCCCATGGCTATGGAAAGGAATACCAGAAAGATCGCCTTGGGGCGCTTGAGGAAGGAGTTTTTGAGGATGCGGAAGAGCACGTTTTTAACCCATCGTGAAAGGTGAAAGGTGAAAGGTAGAATCAACCTCTTGCTTTTAACTTTTAACTTTTAACTGTTAACTTTTAACTGTTAACTTTCCATCTTCACTTTTTCACAGTTGCGCCCGCATCCCTGCGGGCAGCGAATCGTGCAGGTACGCCACCTTTTTCTTCAGGCGGCGCCATGCGCGTATACCGTAGATGACAGCCGCCGCCATGAGGACATGCTTGACCATCAGGGCGGGCACCTGCTGCTTGTCCGCAAAGTGATTCCATTCGAAACTGACATAAAAGATAGTTCGAGGCACCCCGCCGATAATAATCCACCAGAGGGAGAAGCGGAAGAATTTCACCATGATCTTGTGTGTCTTGAGAAAGAAAACCGTAGCCTCGTGCGTGTTCATGCTTGCCTGAACGCGTACGATCGCATGCATCGCAAAGGCGCTGGCAGCCAGAAGGGCCGTGGCCACGTCATGGAAATAGTTGTTCATCATCACGGCCACGCCCAGGCCGGGCGACTGATTGAGGAGCATGGTGAGGTAGTTGTTAAAATCCGTCATTGAGGGCAGTCCTTTCATATGCACTAACCATGGAAGCGGGCACTTCCGGATAGAGGCTAATAATAATGCCTTCACGCATCGCTACGGATTGGTATTAAAAATGTGGAGGCTGCCATCCATGAGGCCGACGCCGAAGAAGGACATCACAACCGTACTGAATGCCGCTATAGCCATCCAGGCCAAACGTGGGCCGGTCCATCCGAAGATAACGCGCATATGAATAACACTGCCGTAAATGAGCCACGAAATGAGCGACCAACTCTCTATCGGATCCCAGCTCCAGTAACTTCCCCACAACCCCTTGGCCCAAATGGACCCGGCGGCCATCATCAGGGAGTCGTTGACGAATCCGAAGATCACGAAACGAAAGATGAGTTCGTCCAGACGTTCCACTGACGGAATTCGACTGGTAAGACCGTTTTCCCCGGCGCGGAGGGGTCTCTTCTTTTGCTGTAGGTAGAGTATGCCGGCCGCCATGGCCAACGCATAGGAGCCAAAGGCAAGCCATGCGAAATAGACGTGGATATACAGCCAGTAGCTCTTGAGATTGCCCGCCAGTGGAGCAAGCAACGGGTTGCGCATGTAGCCGAAGCCCATCATCAGGACAACTAGGGGGACCGTTCCGATCGCCAAACCTTGCAGGGTCTTGTTGCGCCATCCCAATATCAGGGTGACAGCGATGATGAACCAGCCGCCCATTAGTGCGCTTTCGTAATCTCCTGCCCACGGCAGGTGTCCCACCACCTTGTAACGGGCGGCTATCGTTGCGCTGTGGCAGCAGAAAGCGGCGGCAAGAGCGAGCAGCAACCGGGACGGAAGGCGAGAGTTCTTGCTGGCCATGGAGTAGATATAGCCTCCACTTGCCAGTGCGTACATCGTCACCGTGATCCAGAAAAAAATGAGTTCAACGTTAGACATGCGGTTGCCCTGTTATTTGAACGTCATGTAATAGGATGTATACATGTCGATCGCGTGCTGGTCCCAGTCCAACTCCGGCTTGATCGCCCAGTTCCCCTTGGTGTCTATATAGCCGCATTTGCTGCCAATCCGCACTGGCGCTACCCCGTTGACGAAGATCGAGCCACCGTCGAAGCGGGGCTTGATGACCATCTTGCCGGTCCTGTCCATGTAGCCTACCTTCTTCTCAACTACGACAGGCGCAAGCCCCTCGGTGAAAACCGTCGGGGCGGAGAATGTCCGATCGAAGAGTTTTTGTCCGTTCTTGTCGATCAATAGCCAATTGCCGGTACGATCCTCGACCGCAGCGACATCTTCGCAGAAATTCGTGCCATCAGTGTATTGGGCCGGTACGACCATCCTGCCTGTGTGGTCGATGAACCCGATAATGCCGAATTTCCCGTTGATCTTCACCATGGCGCGCCCGCCGTGGAACATGGCCGCCGCCGAGAAGGCCGGCTGGATCACCATCTTGCCGGTCTTATCGATATAGCCGTACTGTTTGCCGACCAGCACCGCTGCCAACCCTTCGGAAAAATTCCCTGCGTCGTCGAACTGGGGCTTGATCTTAATCTTGCCGTTTTCATCGATATAGCCGGACTTTACGATGTTGTGTTCCGCCGTCACGACTGCCGCAAGGCCTTCCCTGAAGGCAAATGTTGAAACATATTCGACATCGACTTTCATCTTGCCGCGCCGGTCGATGTAGCCCCACTTCCCATCTTTTTGCACAGCCGCCCTGCCACCCATGAAGAGCATTCCAGTATCGTATTCGGCCGGAATAACCATGGCGCCGGTTTCGTCGATGTAGCCCTCCTTGCCGTTCTGGCGGACGGCGGCGAGACCTTCGGAAAACAGCGTTGCGGCATCGTACTGCGGTGGAACGACCATGGTCCCGCTTTTATCGCAGTAACCGAATTTGCCGTTTACCCGCACCAGGAGCAGGTACGCCTTGTTCTGTGCCGCTTTTTCCTTTTCCTGTTGATGACACCCGGCAAGCAGCGACGCTGCCAGGACAAGGACAACAAAGATACACTTCATGATTGATTTCTCCTGGTGTTCAACACATCGCTGAACAGCTTGGTAAATTCATCCTCGGCCAGTTTTTTATAGTACTCGGAGCGAGCCGCGACAACAAGCCTTCTCCTGCCGTTTTCCTCCCTCACCGCTCCGACGATCTCCCTGCGGAAAAAGATGAGACGCCAGATTACCGCAATGGATGCAATTGCAAAACCGGTGTACACGAGACCGAGGCCCCGCTCCCTGATGACATAGAAACGCACCCAGTAGGGCATCTCCCTCATTTCCATGGTGTAGCCGGCAAACCCCAGCGTGCCGTTTTTCGGCAATACCCCCTCGGCTATCTTTTGACCGTTTTTTTCTATGGCAAGGGTAAAAACAGGATTCTTGAACTCCTGGTTCCGTGTGCTCGCTTTGCCGTTGACGACTGCGTAATTGGGATAGAAACGGGCTTTGAAATCGAAACCGCCCATGGCGAATCGGTCCTGTTTTCCTGTTGCCACGTCCAGTTTCTCGTAAGCCCCATCCAGTTCTCGGCCGGTCGGATCCTTCAGGACAATTAACGGCGCCAAGCCGAGATTCTTAAAAACGAATGACGTATTGTCGGTGACATACGGGTCGTTGATCCCGGCCTCGTGTTTCCCCCCATGCGAATCCACGATCCGTATGTCGATACCGGTCGGGGTATTCCCAACGACCTCGGGGGTGATGCTTTCCACCACGAACGAGACCCTGGGGATGCCGCCGATCTTCGGCATCAGCGGCATAGGCGATCTGCTGTAGCGTTCCAACTCCCCCTGAAACGCCTCGCCCTGTGCCAGATCCACGTAGCCGATGAAGGTCGTGTAAGCGCCGATGACTCCGCCGAGAAGGATGAAAAAGAAGCTGAGGTGGAAAAACGCAAAAGCCACGGGCGAGAGGCGGTTCTTGACCGCATAGAAGCCATCGGCCGTGCCCACCAGGGCGAACCCCCGCTCCTTCAGCCGTTCCATGATCCCTGAAGCCTCGCTTCCCTGCGGCAGCTCGTATGATCCCTTGAAAAAATAGCCGGGGCCGGCAACCGGGTCCGTTATGCGGGATTCGGAGATCTCGATCCGCTTCCTGATGAGCGGGATTCTCTGCCACATCACCAGCGCCAGATTGACGAAGAAAAAAAACCACAAGGCCAGCGTGATGGGCGAGGAGTGAATGCTGGTGAGATGGAGTGCGTCAAGAATGGCAACAAGCCTGGGGGAACTCTCCCTCCAGCCGAAATACAGCTCCTGGACAAGCCTCTTCTGCGGAATCCAGATTCCGAGAAGGAAAATAATCCCCAGGAGTGATATCAGGGTAATGGTGAAACGGATCGAACTGAGATATTTGATTATTTTTTTGAACATCCTTAAACCTTCAGTCTTCAACCTTCAGCATCCTGACTATTTATCCAGCGTCCCCCAACCGTGATCATCTTACCTGAAAGACGTGCAGGCTGGTGCCGACTATGAAATTAACGCCGAAGAAGGAAATGATGACCGTCGACAGGGCCGATATAACCAGCCAGGCAAGACGGCTTCCGCGCCATCCAAGGGACACGCGCAGATGAATCGACGTGCCGTAGATGAGCCATGATATGAGCGACCATGTCTCAACCGGATCCCAGTTCCAGTAGCTTCCCCACAGGGACTTGGCCCAGATGCCGCCGGCCGCCATCATGATGGTATCGGTGATGAACCCGAACACCACGTAGCGGAAGATCAGTTCGTCCAACCGGTCGAGGGAGGGGAGCTTCTCATAGAAAGGACTCTGCTCCTGACGCTTGGCCTCGCGCTGCTTCAGCAGGAACAGCACGCCGGCAGCCATTGCAAGGGTATAGGCGCCGAACGCCAGCCAGGCGAAATAGACGTGGATGTAAAGCCAGATGGTCTTGAGGCTGGCCGCCTTGGGCGTCAGCCCTGGATTGTGCATGTAGCCGAACCCCATCATGATGACCACGGCCGGCACGGTGACGATGGCCAGGCATTGCAGCTGCCTGTTGCGCCAGCCGACGAAGAGCGTGAAGCAGATGATGAACCATGCCCCCATCAGGGAAGCCTCGTAGTCCCCCGACCAGGGGAGATGGCCCGTAGCCTGAAATCTCGCCACAATTGCCGCGGTATGCGCCAAGCACCCCAAGAGCACGACCCAGAACAGCTTCGGCAGCATCCTGTCGTTTTTGAACACGATGGAATAGATGAAGCCGCCGGCCGCCAGGGCATAAATAACCAGGGCCACCCAGAAAAATATCAGTTCCCAGTATGCCATTTAAACCTCTTTGACTGACCTTAAGTCTTCAGCCGATTGTATTTTGCATCACCCAGCCTGTTTTAATGCACAGATCAAACTGTTCGCAGTTATCCCGCTCGCTGGCCACAAAGCTCTTTTTCAGCCTTCAGCCCTCATCTGTAGCGGATTCTTCCCCACAAACCGCACGCGGCAACCTTCCGGCTTCTCTTCCAGCCAGACTCGCTGAGGCCTGAATGCAAGCCTCGCCAGAAGCCCCAGGGCGGCCAGGACCGCACCGGCCGCAATGATGGCCATGTGCCGCCGCCGTACCACGTGGAGTTCGGACCAGTTTCCCATACCCAGGATGGAAACGACAAATTTCCCTGCTTCCTTTTCCCGGTATCCGCCCTGGAACTTGAAATCGGTTTCGAACATCTTCTGTCCTGCGTGGGACAGCGATATGCGGAAGACCTCGTGGGCCGGGTCAAAATACGCATCGCCGTCATCGCCTAACGGGGTCGTGTATGTGCCGTGCAAGCTGAAATCGCCGACCTTCCCGTGGAGTGGGAAGACCTTTACGGCGTCGTCAAAAACGTTGTTGACAACACTGCCCCGCGTCCTGATGGTCAGTGCGAAATCGGCAAGGGTCCGCGCCAGGTAGATATCGTAGCCGCCAAAAGCATAAGGCCCCTTGGCCGCGTCGATGAACGCCTCGCCGACCTTTTCCCCTTTGCGGCTGCATAAGGATATCCCTGCTGCGCCCTGGGGGTAGTCTTTGCCGGGGAAGATCTGCTTAATCACCTTGAGCAGCGGAAAGCCGGACGGTGAGGCCAATGGCCCGGCAATGAGGTTATAGTACTTGTCCTCATGCGACAGGTCAAGCGGCGCGCCAGGCCCCTTGATGACCGTGCCTGAGAATTGCCGCAGATTGTCCCACGTACCGACACAGAGCATCACGGCCAGGCCCGCATAGATCAGGGCCGTCCCCAGGTAGCCAAGGTCGCGCTTTTCCCCGTATGAGCCTGCTGCGTCGAACTGGTACCCTGCGCCGGCCAGCTCATCGCGCAGCTGGTAGGCGCTTTGCCCCGGGCTGAGCGTCTTGGCGCGCCGCGGCAGGCTGTCGCCGTAGCGGCAGTTGCACCGCAGCTGTGCAAGCCTGTGCAATAGCCGGATGGCGATGACGACCAGCAGGCAGATGTTGTTGCCGATGAACACGTTCGTGGTGATGGAAAACGGCAGGCGGATATGTAAAATAATGCTGAAAATGACTAAACCGGGTAGGATGACGAACAGGGCAGGGAACCATGGCGACGACAGGGTGAACTGGGCAACCTTCGATTTCAACGACATAATTTCTGACTTCCCTCTGACCCGTTAATACTTGAACTAGGTTCTGACTATAGCAAATTTCCCATTGAATGAAAATCAAAAACCGTATGCGCAGGCTTCAATCATTTACTTCGCCGTCTCCAGTCGCGTCGTAAGTCCCGTTTTGTGGCTGTCAATCCGGAGCGGCAGCAGGTTGCGAGGAACAACGACAACAAAGACCTTGTCGGTCGAGGCTGAAGGCCTGGTAATCTTGCCGCTTCGATCCGGATCGGCAGCAGACCGTTTCCAGCCTTGTTGTGCTGTTCTTCGCGATCATATCCAGCGCCCGGCAAAAAAATACGCCGGTGCGCTAGCACCGGCGTTATCACATATCATTCTTTGCAGGAGGGGCCGGAGCCCCTCCCTGATTGTACGACTGATCTGCTGCGGCCCTTAGTAGGAAGTCGGACGCAGCACGTTGCGGCTCGGACGGTCGCCCGAGGTTGAGTGGAAGGAGCAAGCGCCCCAGGTACCCATGATGCCGGTGTCGTCAGCGACATAACTAGCACCCGTGTATCTGGCGGCATCGCCATTTTTGGGTTTAGTCGGGCCGTTGTCGGTGCTGCTGCCGTTCAGGGTGTAGCAACCGGTTCTGCTGGACGATTGCATGGTCAAGTCGTTAGTGATGCCGCTGTTAACGCCGGCATTGTAACGGAAGTTGCCCAGACCCGGCATGAAGCGGTACGAATTGTGGGTCGTTATTGCATACGGTGACGAACCAACTGCACCAGCACTACTGTAAGTCTGGTAAGTTGCATTCATGGTCACGGTGGTGGTATTGCCTTGACGGAAGGCGTTACCGTGGATACCGCCGTAACCGGCTTTGTTGGTGCTGGCATCGCCGCCGCCGTTGTGGCAGTTGGCGCACTTGATACCGAAGGCGTTGCCGTTACCTTTAGAGCTGTAATGACCAGCGGTGTAGGAGTCGAACACGTTGACGGTGGAACCGCCGGTATTGAGACGTGCCAGACCGGTCAGACCAGCGCTGTTGTTCTGGTCGTCGTTGCAGTGAACAGCGCCCAAGGAGCCGGCGACGCCGTCATGCGCGTTGTTGTTCTTGTAGTACGTCGGGTTGGTGACGATCCTCTGGGCTGCTGCGTAGTCCATGTAATAGCCGTAGCCATTGCCATCAAACTTGCGGCTGGCAGAGGTGAAGTTGTACATGGTCCAGGATACTGCCGGGTTGATTGCACCGGCTCCAGCAGCGCCGTTGAGCGGTCCTGCAGGGGTAATACCGGCAATGGTGAATTTGTTCTGGGTTACGGTGGACGCACCGCCGGAACCGTACAGCGTGTTGGCGTGGCAGTTGTAGCATACCAGCGCGATCGGGTTCAGGCTGTTGTCGCCGTTGCTGTTGCGCAGCATGTACTCGTTGCCCGAACCGTGGGCGCCGATTGCCTGCTTGTAGTATGTGCTCACGCCGGGGCCGTAGGCTGTGGAGTAAGCCTGGAATGCTGCTGTGCCCCTGGCTGCCCACTGGCCGACGGTGTGGCAGTCGCCGCAGTGAAGCTTGCTGTTGTCGGCAAGCGACTTGAGGCCGCTCGGGCCGGCGCTGTTGCCGCCGTCAAGAGCCTTGTAGGTCGTAACGAACTTGCCGGTGTCCGCCATGGTGCCGACATAGCTTGCACCATTCTGGTAGCGGAGGTTTTTGATGCCGATAGCGGCGTTGTTGGCGGAGATGTTGGCAAAGGTACCGGCTGTTGCCACCACTTGGGCAGGTGCCTGCGGGCCGGTGGGGTACATGTTGAACGCCTGGGCTGCGGTGGTGTCTGCGCTGTTGGCGGTGTAGCGAGCCGCACGTACGGCGTGGTGCGAGGTGTTGTTCGGATCAAACTGGTCGTAGACCGGTACGACAGCGTTGCGGAAGAGGCCGTCGTAGTTGTTCTGGATCAGGTCGCCGAACGGGTTGAGGGCAGTAGCGTCAACCGGCGTGCCGGCAAGGGCATGTTTCGGTTGCGGTGCGCTCACGGCGCCGTTCGCATTGTGGCAGGACATGCAGAACTGGTCCATTGCGGTGTGGTCCGGGTTGGCCGGAGTCCAGGTGAATTTCGTGCCGTCCGACTTGGACTGGCCGAGAGCGGTGTTGCAGTCACGCAGGTAGATGTTGCCGTCGTTCATATGCAGGGCTGTGGTAACGGAAACCGCGCCTGTTGTAGCGTTGTAGGAACCTTCCATGTGGCAAACAACGCACTGGGCGTCAACGGGATCGGCAGTAGCGCTGTTGACGTTTGTGTCGTTGATGACATGGTGAGACCATTGTTTGAATTCGCCGCCGGCGCCGGTGATCTGACGCACGCCGTTGTTGTCGTTAACCAGGCCTGCGTTAACCTGTTTCTGATGAACAGCATGACAATCGGTACATTTCGGCAGCGTCTGGATCGCGTGGGCATCGCCGGTACCGTTACCTTGGCCGACTGGGTCGGTGTGGCAACCGGCACAGGTTACGCCGGGGTTCAGTGCGACAGAAACGTGAGCCGGGAAAGGATAGCCGCTGGCGACATTGTGACATGCCGTACAGAAGACCGCACCAGCATTTACCGTGGTGGGGGTATTTTCACCACCGGCGAGTGCTACTTTAGTGATGAAGTTGGACGAGCTGATCAACGAGAAGGTTCCGTTGGTCGGGTGAGTAGTTGCGGTATGGGGGCCACCGTGGCAACCTGCGCAGCTGCTGCCGAAAGCCTGGCCTTTTTTGTGGACCGACGTGCTGTAGGCCGACCAAACGGTGCCGTATTTGGCGTCGGTCAGCGCTTGGCGGTGGCAGTTCACGCATTCGGTATCCAGCATGGTTACTTTGGTGAAGTCCTGGACAGCGTGGGCGTCGAGGGTGCTGGTTGTGTTGCCTGGCGCACGTGTATGGCAGTTGGCGCAGGTGGTGGCAAGGGCTGTCGAGTGCGGGATCGGATGGGCGCCGGTGTGGCATGCCGTACAGAAAATGGCGCCGGGAGCGGCAGAACCGGTAACAGTTGTCGGAGTTGCCGCGTGACCAGGTTCGGATACATTTTGCGTACCGGCAAGGACAACAAAGGTGCCGGGGTCAACAGTACCTGCATTCAAGGAGCCGGGATGGCCGCCGGTGCCGGTGCCGTAATGGCAGGCGGTACAACCGGAATTCGTGCTGCGGCTGTGCATGGAGCCTGAGTAGTTGGTGTAGATTCCAGCATAAACTGCACTGTTGCTGCCGATGCCGTTGGCGGTATGGCAGGACTGGCAGGTTCTGCCAACCGCCAGGTCACCCAGAGGCTGTGATACGGTTGCATTAACCGTAACGCTCGTCTTGGCAGAGACTGTGTTGGATACCCTGAACTGGAACACATAGGTACCGCTCACTGTCAGTGCGGGCGTTGTGTAAGTTGCAGTCTGGGCCGAAGCCTTGGCGAAGGGCTGGGTTGCGGTGGCAGGCTTGCTAACGCAGCTCCAGTTCGTGAATGTCGGGGCAGGACCGACAGTGGTCCCGGCAAGTGTTGCCGTGGCGCCGTTGGCGATGACCTGGGGAACGCCGGCATTAGGAATCGCTGAGGTTGCCGTTGTCGTTACGGCAGAGGTCTCTACGAAGCTTAAGGGGGCTGAGAACACGTAACCGGCTGGAATGGTTACCTGGGCATAATTGCCATTGAGAGCAATCGCAGTCGTGATGGACCCTGAAGCGCCGGTTACTGAGCTGATCGTGTAACCAGGTTTCGCGGTAAAGTCAAAAACGATGTTCCTCGGCGCTACAAAGCCGGGAGTGATGTAGGGAATGTTCGTCAGGTTAACCGAGGCATTGCCGTCGGTGCTGGCGGTGACAGAGAGGGTCGAGGGGTGGAATACGGCCCACAACGACGCAACGCTGCCCGTCAGAGATGCATTTGCGCTTGTAATGTTAACAATGCCGGCCGTCGTACCATCAGCCGTTTCCGTTGAGGTGCTTCCTAGCTGGTCTATGAAATACTTAACGGAATATCCTGCGTCAGGTGTAATGGTAACTGCAACCACTTCACCCCCCGTGTAGTTTGCGAACTGGGAGCCATTGGTAACTCTCATGCCATTACCGCCATTGACAGAGATCGTACCGCCTGCGCTCCTAGCCCACGTGTTCAAAGACCATGCACCTGCATATGCCATTACTGGGATGGAGATCACCAGTATGGCTATTGCCGTGAGCTTTTTAAACATGGGTGTTGCTCCTTTCGAAAATGTGCGTTCATGCTTATTTGTGGTTTCCAATACTACTGTTGTCACTGGCTTCCCTCTCGGGAAGCGGGTGCACTCCCAAAGTTACTTGATGTGGCAGGAGAGGCAAATAGCCGAACCCTCTTCCTGAGCATACAGGAAGTAGTTGTAGGAGTTCCCGGCAGCGACAGTAGACGCAAGGGGAGCCGCATTAACGCTGTTATGCACATCGTGGCAGGAGGCGCAGGTCAGATAGCCGCTGTACAGGGTGTCGCCAATGGTCTTGGTGGTTGCCCCGAGGGCGGTACGGGCTGCCGGGCTGTTGGTATCGAAGCTTGTGGCACCGCTAACCAGCGTAGTGGCGTCGACGATATAACCGGCAGTCGTCGGCTGGAGCTGGTTGCCGTCGTTTGCGCGGGCAGTCAGGGCATCCTGGTACTTGAAGCCGATCGGATGGGTTACGGTCAGGTCGGTGATGTAACGCTTGGCGGTATTGCCCAGGGCGTCGGTGTAGGATGAAGTCATCGGGGTTTTGCCGCCGTTGAAGGAACCGGCGCTGCCGTGGGAGTCTACGGCGGTGATGCCGTCATGGCAGCCCATGCAGAGACGGCTGGGTCCGATCAGAGGATCGGCGTTGAAGGCAATGCCGGCGTTGGCCGGAGAAGCCCAGACGTATGGGTCAAGGGTTACGGTGGACTGGGCGTGGTTCCAGAGAGGAGCAGGAGCCAGACCGCTGGGGAGTGCGTTATGCGGGGTGTGGCAGAAGGCGCATACACGTTGGAACTGGTCGCCTTTATAAGTGCCGCCGCCGGCCACGTTGATGTCATGCATGGAGCCGTTGACACCGGTCTTGGCTGCGGAACCGGCTAGTGCCATGGAGGCGCTGGCAGTAATACCCGCAAATGCCAACAAGATAACAAGCTTTTTCGTCATTGTTCTTCTCCTTCTTTTTTTGAGATTGCGCTGTGCGCTGGTGCAAACCGGTAATTACCAAGAACCTTCCTGTGCTTTATTCGCCTCCTTTCTTATAATTTATAATTTTCAGACAACTTTCCTATCGTGTTTCCATATTGCTTGCAACACATATGCCACAATTCTCAAGTCTTTCCCGAAGGCGCTTGCCATGTTACAACTTACCGATATAACTTAGTATTTTTATTAAACAGAAACATCCGAGGGGGAACTGCGGGGTGTGGGAGCAATCGAATCGCCAATGCCTCGGTGATATGACGTTGCGTCTGGCAAGGACTCTACGTCATATCACAATGCCCTGTCCGTTATGGTCGTTACGTCAGGGGCAGGGGGGCAAGCAGCGCCTTGCTGCATGTTGCCGTGGCGTTTGATTGCAGAAGTTGAGACGAGGGTCAACCACCCTGCCCCCTCCTTATCAAGGAGGGGAAGTACCGGGCGCTCTTTCACCGCCCTTGATGCAGACAGGCCGGGGGTGGCATCCTTCTTCAGCCTTGATCAAGGATAGCTTTGCGTGCCGCCGATATGGCAGGCGACATTGCAGCTGCCGCTGCCGGGCGCAAGGGTCGTATAGCGCGGGATGGGCAGGGAAGGAGTCGCCGCATACCCCTTGTCGAAATTGATGAGATGGGCGTTATTAGCGGCTGTGGCGCCATCCTGGGCAGACGCGCCGTGGGGATCGTGACAGGCGAAACAGGGGATGCAGCGGTCCACCACATGCTTGGCATGCTCGTTCACGATGCCCTTGGTAAAGGCGCTGCCGCTGACCATGACATACACATCCATGTGGCAGGTGAAACAGAGGGCATAGTCCGCTCTGTAGTTGGTGCATTGTTGGGCGCGTCCCATCGTCCCCTTGAAAGGCATTTCATAGCGGGCAATGAGGATATGCTCGAAACGCGAAGCGTGCGGCCCATTGGGGCCGAGGCCTCCGGCCTTCTTGCTTTCGTCGCTATTGTGGCAGTCCGAGCAGTCTATTCTGATCATGTACGGGCGGATTTGGGGGTAAAGGCTGTTGCCCGCTGTCTTGCGGTTTGCGGCCACAGGATGGAACGAGGGGTTCGAAGGGCTGAAGCGCTTCATCTGGTCCGGCTCGTTAATAACCCTGTTGGGCTTGTTAAGGCTGAGAAAGTAGGATGCATGGGAACCCGAGTGGCATTTGTAGCAGATCTCGTATTCCCATGCAGAGATGACCGTTCCCAGGGTATCCTGACTGACGCCCTTCACCTGCCTGAGCGAGCTTTTCAGGCCATTTGGCGTTGCCACGCGCCCGCCGGCCGCGTGGGCATTGTGGCAATCCATGCATTCCACATGTACCTGCTTTACGGGATATCTCTCATTGGGATCATGCGCCTCTTGAGAGTTCCCGATGGGATGCCGATAGATCCGGCTGCTGAAAAGCGATTTCAGGTTCGAGCCGGCGCCTCCCACCGTTAGCGGCTGGTACGCCAGCACAGCTTGCTTGTTGATCATGGAAAGCACGGTACCGACCAGCGAGGAGATGCGAAACAGCGTATCCTCGCTGGCGTGGGCAGGCGGAGAGGCGCCGTCGTGGCATCCCACTCCGTTGAAGCAAACCTGGCTGGCAGGAGCGTTGAGAAGGTACTGCGCCACCGGAGCGGTGTGGATCGTATGGCAATTCATGCAGCCGTTGCCGGCAAAATGCGGCGACCCGCTCGGACCGCTGTTCCATGCGGTATCGGGTATATGGCAACTGGTGCACAGTGGAGAACCGGCCGGGCTGTTGTCCATGACGAGAAAATTGCCATACACGTCGTTATGCGGGTCATGGCAGGCGGTACATTCGAGATTGCCGTTATTAGCGAGCTTGACCGCCTGGGGGAGCGCCGCCGGAGCAACGAGATTGGCCTGGGCCGCCAGAGCCGCGGTATATGGGAAGGAAATAGGATGATCATCGGTCAGGTTTGTCGTCAGGTTCGGGTTATTGGCCGGATTGATGTCCGACGGCATGAACGTCGGTGCCGTTATCCCCATGCCTGCGCCGATGACCTTTCCTCCATAGCTGTTGAGCGCGATGGTGCCGTCATGGCATCCCAGGCAGACCCGTGAGGCTCCTGTAGGTTTTGTAGGAAGCGGGTTGACATACTGGCTGAATGTGGCCGTATCATACATCGAATATTGCTGTGCATCCGATGGCAGGTTCCGGTTCCAGAGCGGAGCGAGCGCGCTCGAAGCGGCCAGGGCGTTATGGGGCGTATGGCAAAAGACGCAGACCCGAACCTCGTTGAATGCGAGTCCGTGCTTTCCCGACCCTCCGCCGACGGACAGGTTGTGCGGCGAGGCGAGAACCCCGCTGTTGACACCCCAGGCAATCCCATGAACAGCAAGGACTACGAAAAATGACAGCACCGGAATGGCGTTTGCTAATCTGGTTTTCATCCGGATGGAAACTGCTCTACCCCGGTTCATGGTCTGCTCCCGATTGCCGCTTGTAAGTGTTACTGGGTTTTTTCAAAATCAGGTTCGCCCTGGGTTTCGTTTTCGCGGTCCGTCAGGTGCCTGAAGATCTGAAGCCGCTTGTTGTATGTATCGGTGACATAAATATAGTCCCTGGAATCGATGAATAAGCCGGACGGCATCCAGAAGCGCCCCCTGCCGACACCGTTTTTACCGAATGTCGATATAAGCGCGCCATCGTCATCAAACACCTGGATCATATCCTGCTGCGAGTCGCCGACATAGATGTTGTTGGAGCTGTCTACCGCAATCCCCTTGGGCCTGCTGAAATACCCCACGGCGTCTCCCGGCTCCCCGAACTGGCGCACGAGCTGGCCTTCGGGCGACAGCACGGAGACGCGGAAATTGAGCGCGTCGAGGACTAAGATCTCGCCGCGGGCGTTGACGGTGATGTCGGTGGGGCGGTTGAACTGAATGGGCTCCTCGCCTTGGCTGCCAAAGCGCTTGCGCTCCACCCCCCCCTGATCCACTGCGACGACCTGGCCGGCAAGGGTATCGACGACATACAGCAGACGGCTCTGCGGATGGAAGGCTATCCCGGTGGGGCGGCCCAGCCTTTTGGCCAGAAGCGGCTTAAGTGAGGCGTCTTCCGGATCATAGCGGAAAACCATGCCCAGAGTCGAATCGGTGATATAGACGCGGCCGCGCTCATCCTGGGCCAGCCCGATCGGGGTGCGAAAAAGCTGGGAGCCTTCTCCGCCAATAACAAAATATCTCCCTTTGACCATGTCCGTGCAGTGCACCGCGTGCGCCCCGGGGTCGGTTACGAACAGCCGCCCGGCTTTATCAACAAGCACGCCGTAAGGGGTCACCAGGCCGTGCTTGTCTTCCCCGGCCACCAATTCCCGCAGCCGCCGCCAGAACCCCCCGGCGCTCCCGAGATCATGGGAATCTGCTATGTTCCTGATCCATTCGATCCTCTCGCCCGTGTTGTCCAGGGGCCACTCGGGGTTATTGACCGGAGACGGTTCTTGAAGAACGGCTTTTCCCGCGGAGCATGCCGCGAGGAGGGCGATTGCCGCAATCAGCAGCCCCGCCCTGGCGACAGCCTTTGTAAACGCACCATAATTCACGGATATTTCGCCTCGGCGTTCAAACATGCAAACGGCAGGGTCCAGGCTTAGCCTGCCCGATAGAGGCTCGGCAGGCAGTTCCCTCATATCGAGTTTCACAGGCGCAATAATTCCTGAAGGCTTTAGTCGCACGTTAAAAGAACCTCGTGACGGTGATGTTGAGCGAATCGTCCCTTGTAGAGGTGCCGCCGGAAAAGACCCACCCCGTCTGTCCCACCATGTTGATCGTGAGCTTGTTCAGCAAAATCTTTACCGATGCCCGGAAGGTAGCATAATTACTGGATTTCTGTATGGAGTTCAGGACGTTCATGAGACTGGTGGTTGAAGTGAGAAGGACATTCGAATCAAGCGGCCTGGCGTACGCCAGGGTGAATTGCGTCGTGTTCTCCCGGTAGCCGACACTGGACTGCGAAGCATCGTACAGGGCGAATCGCTCACTCATGGTCATCGACAGGTCTTGCCATTGGTACTGCCCATTGCCCTCCGCGGTATCGGAATGCAGATCCCCCAAGACATTGTCGGTCAACAGAAAACGGAAGCTGGAATTCTCCCGGTAACCGCCGAAATTCAGTTGGACCGTGCGCAGGCTGCGCAGGATGTTGTTGGTGGCTCCGACAACATTGCTGTAGCGCTGCTGGGTGTAAGTCCCCCCCAGGGAATAGGCGCCGTTTAAGAGCGAGATGTTCGTGCTGCCGGTGAACGTGTTGCAGTCGTATTTAATGTCTGGGTTCAGGGTATAGGTATAGGAAATGCTGAGTGTCGTGCCCGCCGCGGTTGTGGGGTTGTCTATCCTGCCGCCAGGAAGTATGTAGATGGTGCCCAAGGCGACGTTTACGGTGTAATCCGTGCCTTGCGTGTAGGTAATAGCCTGCGCCAGGTTTTTAACGGAGATGATGGTATTCAGCAGGCCGCCTGAAAGAGGGAGGGTGATGGTATCCCCGTTGTGCACGGAAAAAGACTGGTTCTGCACCGTTGTCACCGACGAGGTGACGTTGCGGTCAACCACATCGTATTCATCGCTTAGCGAGGCTGTCACGCGGCCTTGGTCGGGAAGAAGCTTCCGGTAGTTCAATCTGGCGGTGCCCGAATAAGTCGTTTGCGTGCCGCCAAGAAGATCACCTTCAGACGCCTTGCCGATCAGAGCGGTCTCAAGGCTGTCGAAGAGACGGTGTCTGAGGGTGATATCACCCGTCTGCTCGTTATCTTCGGAGTTCTGGCCTTGAAAGTCGTTGGTGCGTGTTTTCACGAGGGAATAACCCGCTTCAAGGGAAAGGGCCCGGCCGATCTGCGCCCTGAAGTTTTCCGAGAACGTCAGGTTATTCTCGGGAACGCCGGTATAGACGGCATCTTCCAGCCGGATAGACGTCAACAAGGTATATTTTTTCCCGGCGCCCCAGTTAAGACTGTTGGCAAGCATGATCTCATTAACGTGGGAGGTTCCGATTGAACTTTCCTGATCGGACAAGTTGCCGGCCAGGACGGTATTGCTCACCTTGCCGTAGTTATGTTCGGCTTTATAGCTGAACGAGTTGCTCGTCGTGGAGCTGTTATACCCGCCACCAGTGGTATCCAGCGAGTTGCGGGTGAAATCGAACCTGGACGACAGAAAATCGTTCAAGATCAGCGCAGTGACCTGGTTGTTGGTGGTATCGGTCGTATAGGCCGGCGTGTATTGCGTGGTAACCGTGGCGATCTGCCGGGAACTGTTGAAGGAAATGGGCGTAATGCTTTTTTTGAGGCCCGTGCCGCTGAACAGGTACTGATACTGGGCTTGATCCGAGGTTGAATTGCCGCCGCCGCTGGTGAAGCTGTTCTGGTTGAAGCCGATGATCCCATTCAGGCTGCTCTCGAAAATATTGGGGTCAAGGATCGCCGTTCCGAGGCTTACGTTGTAGAGTTCCTGGAGAGAGTTGGATGTGCTGTTGATGGTATCTGCGTTGGAATGATGGTCGGTGAGCTGGTAACGCAGATCAACCGATTGCTGAAAATCCTCCAGAACAATAAGCCCCCTTCGTTCACGGTACTCGAAACCGGCTTGCTCGGCATGCACTGCATTCGCGGCGCCGATGACAAACAGTATAATTATGAGGACGGCGCGCAACGGCATCATGAACCCTATCTGAGGAAATATCGGTCGTTACCGGCATGAGGATTATGGCAATCCACACAGGCGATCTCCTTGGCCATCGCAGTTTTGTGAAGTCCCACGGCCGCTCTCGGCTCAGTATGGCAGACGTTGCAGACCTCGCTTCTAGACTTGACGAGAAGGCTCGGATTTTTTGACGAGTGGGGCACATGACACTTGAGGCACGCGCCGACCGCAACCGGGCCATGGACATATTCACCCTTGGGGAACCCGACATGGCAGTGGACGCAGAGCTTATCCGCCTCCACCACGAAGCCGGATTCCTTGTTCTTGTCGTGACAGTCGTTGCAGCGCTTCTCCGCATACGGCGGATGCAAGGATTCCCCCTGGGGCGATCGCTGTTCCTGGGACCGCTTGCTTTCTTCGGTAAGCTCCTCCAGCATGGCCTGATCGTGATAATCCTTGCAGTACTGGTCAGCGGGCGGCATGCGCGGCACACCGTCGAAAATGGTGCTGGTAACCTTATACGCCGTCAGCGAACTGCATCCGCCAAGGGACGCAACGATAACCAATGTTGCGCATATGCTGGGGATTTTTCTCATATGCTCCGCCTTTTTAGCCGCTGCCGGAATACTGTTTGTCTTTCAACTTTATAAAAGGACCCTCTGGGGCCTAAAGGGATCAAGGGGTGGGTGAAGCGGGCAACAGGGGGAAAAGTGGCAATTTCCCCACCCCCCTCCAGCAAGTGGAGGGGGGACTTTAGAACATGTTTCAGTTGGCGGCGTATATTCACCAGCGCGCCTTGATCTTATTTCTGCATCTGCCCGAGGCCGTACACGGAAATTCTCGGAATGCAGAACTCCTGGCCGAACTGGCTGACAACATAGATCAAGCGCTCAACCTTGAAACCAGGGGCAGCGAACTTCCGGAAAAAGTCCAGATTCTCCTTGGAAGTCACAATCCCGGCAGGTCCGTTGAGCGAACCGTATGGAAGCCCGGGCCAGCCGAAATAGGTAAGCAGGTGAAACTGGTCGTCAAACAGCTGGACCACGTTTGTACCGCCATCGACCACGTAGATGAGCCCGGAATCGTCCACCGTAATGCCCTTGGGTTTGGCGAACAGCCCCAGCTGATCCCCCAGGCCCCCGAAAGACCCGATGAAATTGCCGTCCTGGTCGTATTTTATTACCTTGTTGTTGCCGACATTCGTGACATAGATATTTCCGGCGGGATCGATGTAGAAGTCCGTGGGAACCCGCAGGCTCTCTTCGGGTTTGTCGATAAAGCCCATTTCATTCATTTGTTCGCCTGTCTTGCGATTGAGCACACGTATCCTGCTCGTGCCCAGGTCAAGGGCAAAAAGATTCCCCTTGTAGATCTTTACGTCCACGAACTTGGTCTTCGGATCCGTGCCGTGAAAAGAGGTGGAGAAGTTTCCCGCAGGGTCATAGACGACGATCTCCCGCCGAGCCGTATCGGCGACATAGAGGTAGCCTTCATCGTCGAGCGTGCAATTCACCGGATATTTAAGTGCTCCCCTTGGGGTAGCGATACCGGGGGGATAATCTATGGTGCCCGCGGCAAGGTCGATGATCGAAATCCTGGCGTTCATCCCTTCGGCAAGGTAGAGTTTCCCCTTATATGCGGTAATTCCGTAGGATTTACCCAGCTTCTTGATGATATCCGGCTTTTCCTGTCCGGTTACGACCAGGGAGAAACTGCTTTGCTTCTTGGTCGTACCGATATCATCGCTGGAGTTGATGCCGGTCAGATATTGAATATGGGGCTCATCGGGGGCTGGCGGGAAAAAAATGGTTTTTGTGGGTATATAGCTGCACACATGCTCGCCGGCGCAGCCCGTCATGAGAATCGCGGGCAGCACCACGAGAAACAGGCTTGCAAGTATGGTTCTTGTTGTCAATTTAGCGCATGTTTTCATGTTCATATAATTCCTTTCGCGTCCTTACGTTTTCCTAAATCAGTGTTTTCTATTGGTGGAATAGCCGCCATACGCCACAGGCATGTCACGATCATACTTGAAAGCTTGATGGCAGCCGGGGGCACAACTCCCACCCGTAGGAGTTATGTTGAAGTTGACAGGGATTTGCCACTCGCCAAATCTCAAATTCTCCTTGTCGATCAACTTCACTCCGTTGCTGGCATGGGGTTGATGGCACACACGGCACGTACGCCCCTTGCGGTTGTTCACCACATGCACATAGTGAAGGTTGCGCTTTCCGTTGCGGAACTTGGTGTAGATCGTGGTTTCGGGGAAGCGCAGCAGATTCCTGTCATGACATGAGAGACAGAAGGAATATGTGCCATCCTTGTAGGGAGCATAGATATCGGCCGGATAATTACCCTTGAGCAGGCGGAAGTTGTCATTGCCATGCGGATCATGGCAATCCTTGCATCCCCCCTTCTGTATCGGCCCATGCACATATTTCTTGCCTTCGATCTCGGCCTTGATGTTCCGCAACGGCGGAGTGCCCAAGCTGTCGGTGTTATGGCAGGCGAGGCAGATGGTCTTGTCGCTGCCGGATAGAAGCTTGGCAGCCTTTGCAAAGTGCGTCGAGTGGCAGGTGTTGCAGCCGCCTTCCTGCAAAAGCGGTTTGTGGACAGTCTTTGCCTTGAAGACCTTATTCATCTTTTTATGACACTCAAGACAGAGGGCCGGTGTGGGTTTCTTCAGCAAGGTGGCGTAATCGCCGCTATGGGGGAAATGGCATGCCGTACAGGGGCCGCTCTTGACCGGAGTATGGATGAAAACCGAGTCCGACAGGGACTTTATCACATCCACATGACATTTAAGGCATGTTTCCCATACGGCACCGCCTAAGAGCGCTTTGCCGCTCGACTCGTGGGGATCGTGGCATTTGGTGCATTCGCCGACCGCAACCGGCCCATGCCGATATTTTAGTTTAAATGGAGTGGAATTGTGGCAACCGTAACAGAGATCGCTCTGATCGCTTCCAACCCCCAGCAGGTAGCGCTCCGCGCCGCCGTGCGGTTTGTGGCAGTAGGCACACTCCCCGTCTTTTATCGGGGGATGGACATCCTTCTTCTTGCCGAAACGATCATGGCATTGGTAGCACAGGGCTTCGTCCTTTGCCGTCAGCTCAAAGCTTTTGCCTTCCTTCAAGGGATGTACGGGATTAACCGACTTATGGCAGGCGCTGCAATCGTTCTCTTTGACAGGTTCGTGAAAATTCTTCGTCCCGCCGACGTTTGCATGGCATTCCGCAGTCCTGCAGGTGGTTTCCGCAGCCTGGGCACAGGCGCCGGAAAACGCCATAAAAAGGAGAAATGAAATGAACTGCACAACATTCATGATACCATCACCGTCGGCACAATATGAGTAGATTCCCCTTCAAGCATTAATAATTACTACAACATTGGAATTTTGAACAGCAGAATATTCGGCGGAGGCCGGCACCTGCAAGGAGACAGTGATTGCACCGATGGTTTGGCTTGTGAAAGGCAGGGACGGCGCTTGCCTCGCACAATCGGGTTTAAAATCGTGAGCTACAGTCAACCACTCAGGGCCCCGGCCTGAGCGAACAAAAGGGCAACCTCCGATGGGGTTGCCCTTTTATTCGCCGGCAGGGCTTACGGCTCTGCTGTGGATTAGTTAACGGTTACGCTCTGGACAACGACCGAGATGCCGGAAAGCGTATTAGTAGCGGTGTCAGTGACAGAGGCGCCGCTGATCGTAAAATTGCCCGCTACAGGCACGGAGCCAGTATAATTGAAGGTTATGGTGGCGATCTGGCCAGTGGTAAAACCGCTGGTGCTTATCAGGCCCATGGTTACCGCTCCAACGGTATTGGCATTGAATTCCGACAGAGCGCTGGCCGCAACTCCGGACGCGGTTTCCGCCGTCGGAGTCAGCCCCGTAGTCGGATACCCCAGGGTGGCCTCGACGGAGCCTATCTTTATCCCGTTAGAAAGCTGCCCGCTGGTGCCCACTATGACGGTCACCGTCCCGCTCGCAACCTTGGTAAATGCGACCGGAGTGGTCCCGCTCACCGTGACTCCGGCTGCGGTTGCTGATGCCGTAACCGTTACGGAGCCGACCGTTGTACTGCTGGTCAGTGGTATCGTGACCTTGCCGTTGGCGTCAGTGGTGGCAGCCGATGCGGTTCCCAGGGTCCCGCCGGTTGTGGTGAAGGAGACCGCTACGCCCGAAAGCGCGGTGCCGGCATAGTTCGTGACGGTGGCAGTTATGGTTGAGGCTGTTGTCCCGTCGGCCGGGATGCTGGCCGACGAGGCGCTGACCGTGACCGTTGCCGGGGCAATAGGATTCGGAGTGAAGGCGACCTGGACCGGGGTGCTAATGATCGGCGTGGACGTGCCGGCAGCGTTGGTAGCGGTAGCGGTGACTGTTACTGTGTTGGCTGAAGTGCTGTTCAGGGTGACGGTGGCAACGCCGCTGCCGTTGGTGGTAGCCGTTGTGGCGCTCAGGGTGCCGGTACCGCCGGTGATTGCGAAGGTCACGGTCGCAGCAGGATTCGGCGCACTGCCTTTGGTCACATTGTTCGGGCCGCCGCCTGCAACGCCTACCGTGGCGGAGAGCGTTACGGGTTGACCGACCTGCACCGAGGCAGATGACGGAGTCAGGGTAACTGAGCCTGGATCGTTGGGATCGGAGACAACCGTGACCGAGGCTGCCGTTTTGGTCGTTACGGTGCCGCCAGCGGCGGAAGCATTGACGGTTATCGTTCCGAGCGCGGAGGGGGTGAGGACGACGGTGGCATTGCCGCTGGCCGTGGCGGTGGTTGAACTGAGGGTGCCTGCGCTGGCGGTGAAGGTAACAGCGGTGCCGTCAGGAACAGCCGTTCCGTCGTAATTGGTGACAGTGGCGGTTATGGTTACCGGCTTGTTGATGATGGCCGAATAAGTGGTTGGAGAGAAGGCTATGCTGACCGGGGCGGTTAACAGCCCGCTCTGGAAATTGGTGGTAAAGGTGTTGTTGGCGGCGAGCGCCGTGGAAGAGGCGGTCCATTCAGGAGATGTAAGCGTCGTGCCGCTGATTTCGGACTTTAGCTGGGTAATAGCCGCTGGCACGGTAAGCGAGCCTGTGGCCAGAACTTGGGAAAATCTCGCCAAAGCAAGACTGTAATTGATCGTGTCGGGATTGGTCACGGCCGGGGCCGTGCTCTGGATATTCGCCGGCAGGGTGGAGATGATGCTGGTCCCCTGGAGGAACAGGTTGCTGACGTTCGTATTGGAGGCATTGATGCCTGCCGGTGTCAAAGCGGAGGCATTTTCATAGGCAAGCTCGGTAAAGGGTGTAATGGCGAGGTTGAACTGTCCCGGCGTCGTAATTACCGCTACGGCATGCAGTTTTGTTGTTCCCAACGTCTTTGCGGTATTCGTCGCCTCGTCGGTATAGGAGGCGCTAGAGCCGGACATGGTTGCGAAGATGGCGCCGGTATAGCCGCCCAGGTTGGCAGAGAAGCCCCCGTTTGCGGTCGTGGTCGCCGTGGCGAGTTGCGTGCCGATATGGGCCGACGTCGTCACCTGAAAGATGGCGACGTTCGCTCCGGAGATCGGCCCTTTCGATCCTGCTCCGGTGACGGTCGTCCCGGACGAAGAATTACCGCTGCCGCAACCAAACATGAAAAGCGGAAGCATTGCAAGCATAAGCCCTGTCAGTAATCTTTTCATTTCCATATTCCCCCCATTGTTTATGTTTGTTTGAATCGCAATCCGAATTAAATATTAGCAAAACTTCTTCCAAAATCAATGTATGTTGCTATTTACTCTCCCAGCACCAAGCAGCCTTTTAAAGACCAACCGCCTGGCGCAGTATCGACAAGGCACTGGCCGCGGTTATTTGCGAGGCTGAGGCTATTTGGCCGTCGCCGTTCACCTCGCCGACGAGGAGTTCGAAGGAGGTCGGCTGATCAAGACTTACTGCTATGCGCAGCGCCAGGAGCGCATCGGCGGCTGTTACCTGTCCGTCGCCGTTCATATCGCCTAAAGGGATAACCACTGAAGGCGTTGGGTTAGCGGTGCCGAAGCCAGGAGGATCAAAGGTGGCATTGCCCAACTCGCCGCTGCTGTTATCGCCCCATGCCCAGGCCGTGCCGTTGCTTTTAAGCGCCAGGGAAAAGAAATAACCCGCCGAACAGCTGGTAGCGCCGGTAACGCCGTTTGCCAGGGGAGTCGTGGAACCGGCCGTCACGCCAGAGCTGCCGTCACCCAACTCACCTACGGTGTTGGCGCCCCAGGACCAGATGGTGCCGTCGCTTTTCAAGGCAAGTGTCTGGGAATATCCGGCGGATATTGCCGTCACGCCGGTGAGGGTACTTATCGTTACCGGGACCGGGGAGTCCGCGGTGCTGCCAATCCCCAGCTGGCCGGCGGCATTAGACCCCCAAGCGGCAACCGTGCCGTTGCTCATGATGGCAAATGAATTGAAATCTCCGGCGGCAACGCTCGCGACGCCGGACAGGCCCGGTACCTGGACAGGGAAAGTACCATTAGTTGTGGCATTCCCCAACTGGCCGTTGCTGTTGCTTCCCCAGGCCCAAACCAGGCCGGTGCTATCGACCGCGAGCGCGTGAGATTCCCCTGCGGCTATAGCGGTAAACTTCGGAAGTGGATTGAGATCGGCATAGAGTGCCGTAATATTGACCGGGGTGAACTGATCGGCCAGATTCAGAGGCTTCGCCAACAGGACGTCATCGCCCCCCAACTGGGCGGAGCCGTCGCTCCCCCAGGCCCAAAGTGCGCCGGTACTGTCAATGGCCAAGCTGAATTCCGTTCCGGCGGCTATGGCTACGATCGGGTTGTTCGTAGGGATTGTCACCTGGATAGGCACATTTGAGTAACTGGCTGTACCGCTAAGGGTGGAACTCCCCAGCTGCCCGTGGTCGTTTTGCCCCCAGGCCCAGACCGTACCATCGCTTTTCAGGGCAAGGGTATGGTTATCACCTGCCGAGATCGCGGTCACTTTAGAGATGCCGGTTACTTGCTGCGCTATTGGGCTGTACTGAACCGTGGAACCGCTTTCCAACCCCACGAAACTGTCACCCAACCCCAGCAGGGAACCGGGGTTAGATACGCCTTCCCATGTATTTTGGCCCCATGTCCATACAGTGCCGTCACTTCTCAGTTCGACGGAATGCACTGAACCGGCGCTGACTTGCGGGGTTGCCGCCCGTGAGATGCCAGGTGCAGCGGCGATCAACAAAAGATTCAACATAATGCCAAAGAACAACGCGTAGCGCTTTCTCACCGGCACACACCCTGCATTTTCTTCATTTCGAAACATTCAAAGCCTCCCGACCTGAAACCTTGTTTAGTCTAACCTCTCAAGAATTTACATATTTTTTATTATTCTTTTTTCAAGACAATCATGTCAAGACAATTTCTTGTGTGTCCGATCAAGGCTGTTACCGGGCTGAAAATTAAAAAATCCTGTTATTACAGGAACAAATTCAAAAAAACCATGCAAATATCCAAGGTTTCCGTGGAAGACTACATCAAGTGACAGGACAGGCATAAGGCGGATCCTTGTTCCGGCGCCCGAACGAAATAGTTTACCGCAATCCCGGTATTCGGGTCCGGCAGGTTGATGGCATTACTGGTATTGTGCACATCGTGGCAGGTGGCACAGGTGACATAACCGGCATACAAGGTATTGGCGATCAGCACGCTTCCCTGGTTGTAGCCGACCCGTGTGTAGGTGTTGCTGCCGGCACTGGCGGCCCCAAAGGGTGAAGATGCCAGAAAATTTGTGACACTTGGATCGACAAGCCTGCCCGGTCGGGCTGCCATGGCATCCGAATACAAAAAACCGATCGGATGAATTGTTTTGAGACTGCTGATGGTGTATCCCGCTGTCGTCAACGGATGGGAGCCGCTACTGAATGAGCCTGCGCCGCCGTGCGAGTCAACCGCGGTAATGCCGTCATGGCAACCCATGCAAAGCCTGCTGGGCCCGACCAGAGGGTCGGCGTTGAACGGGATGGCCTGATTGGCCGGTAGCGCCCAGGCATATGGCGCCAAGCTGACGGTAGACGGTGCGTGGTTCCATAATGGGGACGCTACGCCATTGGAGGGGGTCTCGGCATTATGGGGCGTGTGGCAAAAAACGCAGACCCGCTGGAACGCATCGCGGTTGTAAGCTCCGGTGGCGACCGCAAGATTATTTATGTCATGGAGCGATCCGTTTACTCCGGTTTGCGGAGAAGTGCCGGCAATGGCACAGGGCAGAAACGAGAAAAAAGCAGCCAGACGCAAGAATAGGTTCAGCATGAGCCCTCCAAAAGACACGATCGCCATAGCCGGCATTGTTCGAAACCAATCATTTAAGGTGGCATGACAGGCAGATCAATGACTGTTCTTCCTTTGCCCAAAGGAGATAATTATAATCGTCTCCCGGGTCGGGCGTGACGTTCTGGTCGTTATGCACGTCATGGCAACTCATGCAGGTTATATATGTGCCCTGAAACAATACATCGACAATTCGCAACGTCGAATTTCGCGTGACCTTGTTGTAAATGCCAGGAATATTACTCGTGATAACCGAAGTCGCAAGGTTAAGATTCTTGTTGGCAAGCTCCCCACCCCCTCTGGCACTCATCGCAGCGTCATAGCTGAAGCCGATCGGGTGCGTCATGCCCAGATTTGTGGAAATGACATCCTGAGGGAACAAGGACTTCATGGTATCGCCTTGGGCATCTATGGCGATGATGCCGTCGTGACAGGTCAGGCAAAGCCTGCTTGGGCCCAGCAGCGGGTCGCTATTGAAAGGGATGTTCTGGTTGCTGGGGGCTGCCCATTGGTATGGCGCAAGGCTTATGATCGTCGGATCGATGACAATGTTCCAAAGCGCGCCGGCCGAGGGATTTGCGTTATGCGGGGTGTGGCAGAAAATACAGACACGCTGGCTTGGATCGTTGAACACAAAATCGAACATGTTCATATCGTGAATAGAACCGACTATGCCGGTGCCGGGGGCCGAACCGGCAAAAGCACTCCCGACAAAAAACAACCAGCACAGCATTACCAGAACCGGCGCTAAGAATATACGCCTGCCCTTGAGCCCCCTGATATAACAATTTTCCATGTATCACCAAAGATTTTAACGTGTAATTAAAGGTATTCCGCCGGTAAGCTGGAAGCAGGTCCTATATGCAATAAAGATGTATAAATTCGTTTTTTTACAAATCGTAACACTGTCCCTGTTTTACCGATAAGTTAACATTTGATACTCGTATTTGAAAGGATAAAAACCAGTTATTACGCAATAATTATGCCTAATCACTGATATTCTCCAACAGGCTGTTTTACCGGATAAATATTTCAACTACAGATAATTGCAGGACAAAAAGGCACTACTGCGCCGGTATTTGGCGAGCACCATCAAGTCATTTGGCGTTTCCATCGGTGAATTGACCGGCAACTGAAAACAACATGGGGATGCCTACGATTTTCTGTCCAGGCTGCGGTATTGGATTGCTTCGGCAATATGCTCTTCCCGGATATGTTCGCTACCACCCAAGTCGGCGATGGTCCGGGCTACCTTGAGGATCCGGTTGTAGGTGCGGGCCGAGAAACCGAGACGGTCGGTGACCAGCTCCATCATGCGGTTGCCGGCCGCGTCCAGTTCGCAGTATTTCTTTATGAAGCGGGGTGTCATCTGGGCATTGCAGTGGATCTTCGTGCCGCGATAACGCTCTAGCTGCGACCGGCGGGAGCTCTCCACGCGGCGGGCGATATCCAGGGAGCTCTCAGCCTCGCCCCGGTCTGACAGGTCGCGGTAGGTGACTGCCGGCACCTCGATGTGGATATCGATCCGGTCCAGAAGTGGGCCGGAGATGCGCGAGCGGTAGCGGTGAATACCGATAGGGGTGCAGACGCATGGGTGGGTGGGATCGGCGAGATAGCCGCATGGACAAGGGTTCATGGCTGCCACAAGCATCATGCGGGAGGGATAGGTCAGGGTCAGAAGCGAGCGCGAAATGGTGACGCGGCCATCCTCAAGCGGTTGGCGCAGCACCTCCAGGACGTTCTTCTTGAATTCCGGCATTTTACTTTTTAGCACGGACTCGAACTAAAGTTGTCCAAAAAAGGTTTCATACGTCCCCGCTAGAGTCTATGGTACCAAAATGTATGGTTGACTTTACAATAATTGGCATTGAAATGGGAGAAATAAACTACCCCGCCGCAAGCAGCGGGGTATCTGCAACCTTAGTTGATTCTCGAATCGCCCCAAGGGGCGGGGAATTCGACCCGCAGAGATTAAATTTAGCCAGGCTCAGCAAGTCCGAATTTAATAATCCTGAATTTTCTTAATTTCTCTTGTACGTTTCATCTCACCCTCAAAAACCCACCCTCCAAATTTGCGTTCTGAGGCCCGATCTCTTTTCGGGCCTTATCTTGCTATCCCCCTGGATTTGCCTTTGACGGGTTTCCGGGCGGATTTATGGCGATCAGCCACCGCCTGCACCTCCGCCACCACTTTTTCGACCGCACCCTTGTCATTGTGCTCAAGCTTCAGCCGATCCACGAGACGCGAAACCTGCTTCAACCTCTTGAGTGCCAGGTTGGCCACCTCGGCGGTTTCCTCGACCGCTTCGTCGCCCTTCTCCAACTCCTTGATTTGCACCTTCTGCTGGTAGATCTGCTCATCGGCGAGTTTCAATCTCTCTTCATTGGACATGAGCGCTCGCTCCGCCACGGCCTTCGCTTCAGCGGCTTGCTCCACATGTTTCTCCAGGCCCTCCATACGTGTGGCCATGTTGGTGAGTCGCTCTTCCAGGACAGATGCTTTCCTCACCAACTCATCATTCCACTCACGCCACTTTTTGCACGTCTCTTCTGAGGTCCGCATATCCTTTCCCAGCGTTTCAATCCGGATTCCCGAACGCTCCAGTTCCATCTCGACCGCATCTACCCGGGCTTGCGCAGCCGCGCACTCGCCCTCAGCGAGTTTCAGCCTCTCTTTACTGGACATAAGCGCTCGCTCCGCCACAGCCTTCGCTTCTACTGCATGCTCGACCTGTTTCTCCAGGTCCTCCATACGTGTGGTCATGTTGGTGAGCCGCTCTTCCAGGACTGCATTTTTGCGGACCAGTTCTTCATTCCACTCCCGCCACCGCTTATTCGATTCTTCCGATGTACTCAGAGCCTTATCCAGTGTGTCAATTCGGTCTCCCGAACGCTCCAGCTCCATCTCGACCGCATCTATCCGGGCTTGCGAAGCTGCGCACTCGCCCTCGAATTCTCTCCGGGCATACTGCAATGCCGCTTTTGAGATTTCCGGCAGATTCAGCACCTCTTCGATCGTCAGAACAAAGTCTTTCTGCCCTTCCCGCCGGCGTTCGTATTTCATATCGCGCCACTGCCGCAGCCCGGCGTTGATCGTGGTGAAGCTCCCAACGTTGCCCAGATGCTTCCGGACCGTCTGGTTTGTCACTGCCGCACCCTGTTTTTCCAGCTCCTTCGCAGCTTTGATAACATCCTCTATTTTCACGGCCATGGGGGCTCCCCTCGCTTAACTGTATACATATTATGTATTTTACATATTATGATTACAAACGCAAGGGGAAATCTGTAATAGCTTTTGATTATTGCCCCTGCGCCCGCATTACAGCCAGGACGAACTACTGGCTCAATGTGACGCATCGGCTGAGGTTACCCTTACCATCGGAAGCAGACATAACCACAAGGGCATTACACATAGTTACAATCTATGAGATACTCCATCGCTCCTGCCTGAAACAGCCAGATCTCGCCGACAGTTGGCCCACGAGGCCATCAAAGGAGTTCAATGGAGAACTTCCCTTAAACTCGATGTGGTCACATGAAGGACTCGCAAAAATCCACAACAAATTGGAGCACGAATAAATCTGAATGCTCAAGACCGGGCCTGGCTACGTCAGACGCAACGTCAGACGGGCCAACTCTGCAATCACCCTCCCCCTCATCAAAATATCTACGCGAAGCCTGCACACGAAAACCCCACGTAAAAACTGGCCTTAATGGCCGAGCTATACACAAAACGTGTACTATTTCAATACATTGCAAATGGAAACCTGTGGTAAAGAGGGTCCGATGATGGTAGTGTTGAAGGATGGAGAGGGAGGGGTCTATGTGCGATCCAGGACGGATACCGGAGGTAGTTTTGGCCCGCGCAATTGAGGTCTTCGAAACTCGAGAGAACGCTCTGAAATGGCTCAACACGCCGATTCCGGCTCTTGGTGGCCAGGTGTCGGCGGATCTGATCAAAACCCCTGAGGGGACACAGTTGGTATTGAACATACTGATCCGGATTTATTACGGGGTTTATTCTTGATGGTTTATAGAGAGGAATAGCTGTGTATCTTGAATCAATCTGAGGTATCCCATGACGATCGCCGAACTGCAGACCATGATCGACGACTATGCCAAAGGCAAACCGGTGAAGCCTTTTAGTGAGGTCCGCGAGCAGGCATGGGAAGAGGTGGTGAAGGACATAGTGTCTCGAGACGGCCGAAGAGAGAATGATATGAGCGAACTGGAGAATAAGGTCGAAAAATGATTTGGATCACCGGTGACCTCCATGGCGGCGTGACCGCATGGCACATATCCACCGCCAATTTCAAACCGGCGAAGCGTGGCGATATTTGCCTCTGCTGCGGCGACTTCGGAGCGGTCTGGTATAACGACTGCCGCACGAATGAGAAGCATCGGCGAGAAGAGGATTACTTCCTGGAGTCGCAGCTGCGCCAACGGGTGACCTGGCTAGCGTGTGACGGCAATCATGAAAACTTCGGGCGCCTGTTCAGCGGGGAGTTTCCGTTAGTGGATTTGTACGGCGGGAAGGCCTACAAGATCAGGAATAATGTCTACTATCTGAAGCGTGGTGAGGTGTTCGAGATCGAGGGGAAAACGTTCCTCGCTTTCGGCGGCGCCGCGAGCAACGACAAGGACCCGGGGTGGGTCTACCCTACCCTCTCAACTGGCTTTGGTGCCTTCGGCGGCGGCCGGGAGTGGAGCAAGGGCCGGACTGAGGGGAAGGACTGGTGGCCGGAGGAGGTCCCGAGCCGGGAGGATTTCGAGAATGCCTGCCGCAACCTGGATCACGTTGGCTGGAAGGTGGACTATGTGATCAGTCACACCTGTCCGGTGAGTGAGAGGATTTTGTTCGGTGGCTCGGGAAGATCGGCAGATCCGACCGAGACCATGCTGCAGGAGCTGCTGGACCGGGGGCTGGAGTTCGGCGCCTGGCACTTCGGGCATTTCCACGAGGAGAAAAAAGTGGATAAGTTCGTGTGTCACTACAACAAGGTGGAGCCGCTGGGCGGAGGAATTTATATCGGAGAGGTCACCACACCTATCAATGAGATTTAAGGACCGAAATTTTGGCAATCATAGTTGGTGACATACATGGAGACCGCGAAAAAGCCCAAGCTTTTTTGGATTATAAGCCGGATCACGAGCATGTGGCGCTGGGGGACTATCTTGATTCATTCATTGAACCGCTTGAACGGCAAATTGAAACCCTGAAGCTGCTCATGTCGAGTGATGCCGTGCTTTTGCTGGGCAACCATGAGGTGCATTATCTGGAAAATGCGCCTTTCCAGTTTGCCGGGTACAAGTTTGAACACTTTCATATCTTTCAGGACATGCTTGAAAATAACCTTGATCGGTTCACGGCTGCATATGCTGTGGATGGCTGGTTATGCACGCATGCGGGGGTACGGCGTGGACTGACACGGCTAAAGGAAGTTGAGCACATTGCAAAGATACTGAACCTGCGCTTTCAAAAGTTCCTCGTCCGGCGGTTCTACAATTACGGCAAACCTACAGTTTACCGGGGTCAGTCAATCTTTTACCATAATTACTGGATGGAAGAGGATAGTTTAGCGCCAATCAAGCAGATTTTCGGCCATGTGGAAATGAAGCGCCCTGACTTGACTGAAAATTACATTGCCATGGACACAACAAATTTTACGAATAGCTGCTGGCTGTATGACTCTGTAGCCGGTGAACTGGTACAACTGCCCCTAGAACCGAAGATGGGTAGAGTGAAATATTCGGGGGGAGGTTGGGATTAACCTGCTGACCAAATTGGCGGGTTGGGCACTCCTCGGTTACAAGCCAGAAGAGTTTCACATTTAAGAAGAACCGTCAGGGAAAAGAAGATAGGGGAGACAGAATGATCGCCATTGCCGAAAAACAACTGCACGACCACCTGGCGAGCCAGGGCATCCGAATGTTCGCGTTGTCCATAAATTTGTACCCTGCCGAATTATTAACCCCAAACAATCACATGATCTACATACACCCGCACAAAACGACCCCAGAATGGCGGGCGGATATTCGACGGATTGCTGGAGAGATCAAACAGGATGGGCTCTGCAGTAACAAAGCAAACAATGCCTTTTTTGCCAAATTGCAGGAGGCGGGATATCTGGAAGCCACCGACGTAGTGTCCGATGTTTATGAGTGTCGTGTTGATGCTGATTTGCCAGGAATTATTGATAGTCCCATACATTCAGAACAGGCGGACGGTTTTGGGCACTATGGATGGGAAGCCAAGGATTGAGGCCATCTATGCCAAAGACAATAATCCAGTTGCGCGACGGGATCGATGAAAAACGGTTGATGGAGCACCTCACCTGTATCATCGAGGGCGACAGTTGCCACGGCGACCACCTTCCGCAAATCGTTGACGGAGGAGTACCGCGTACCTGGCGGCTTGACTCGCTCAATGACTGGGCTGCCTGCCTGACCAGACGGGGAGAGGCTGGCTTCAGCGCTGAAGATCCTAAATCTGCACACGACACCCTCACGGTGACCCATCGGTATTATCCGGAGGGCGTCGAGGCCCTGCGGCCCTGGCTGGAGTATCAGTTTGGTAGGCGGGGGCTGGATTAATTCACTGCCAGCGAATAATGCCGGCGCCAGTTTCGATCATGTGCGGAAAATCCCCTAGAAAGTTCATTCCAAGCAGCCCTGTTTCTTCTCCATTGGCCCGCGGGATAATCTGCACATTCAACGATTGTTTCGATTTCGGCCCAACGGTGACCTGATCTACAACGACAGTGGCTGTTTGCACCACTCTTCCGTCTGCAAGGGTTGCACTACCACCAACGGTTTCCGCTGGCTGAATTCCTAGTCGCTGTGCCAGAGCTGGCGAAATCGAGGTGTTTGTCGCTCCGGTGTCCAGCAGCAGCCAGGTGGAAGCCGATCTTCCCCTGTGTGAAATGGTGACCGGTACCCATACCTGATTATTTACCACCTTGATTGTTGTACGCTGCTGGCCGGAGTTTCCGCCGGTCACCTGCATTTTGTTCCGGTACTTCTTGGGAACTTTATCAAGGTCGTCAACCATAACAATCATGCCGCTTTCGTCAGTATACTTGTAGATTGACCCGACTTTTGCACCCTGAGTCTGACCCGGAGGTTTAACCGGTTCTGGCGGCACAATCGAGTTCGGACTATATGGTGGCTGTTCTTGGCTCTGTTCAGTAGCCATCTGCTTCCACATAGCGATGATCTGATTAGAACGCTTCTTAGACATCAAGGTAACTTCGCCTGGGGAACTTTTACTGTTACCCATTGCCTGGTTCGTTCTGAGGGAGGACAGATAAATAAACCTGATCGCATAGACAAGAATTACAGCTATGCATATACCCCTTAGGATCTGCCTTGCTTTGTCAATATTCATTTGTCATACCCTCGCAATACAACCCACACCATCGTAGCGCACATTATTAACCAGGTCCGGCACCTTGTAGGCCTCCAGGAGATCTGAGGGGATCGGTTCATACATGCCCTTCAGCTGCTCCGGATCATGCATGCTGTGACTTAGCCAGAGGCTATAATCTTCCGGCCGGAGGATCACCGGCTGCCGATCGTGGACCGGTGCCACGAGGTCATTGGCCCTGGTTGTCAGGATGGCGAAGGTTTCCAAGAAGTTTTCATCCTCGGGACGCTTCCACTGTTCCCAGAGGCCTGCAAAACACATCAAAGACCCGTCGGCCATGTGGATGTAAAGTGGTTGTTTCCTGCCGCCTGCAACTGCCGGCATCCACTCGTAGAAGCCTCCAGCCGGCACGATGCAACGCCTATACTTGATAGCCTGGCGGAAGGCCGGTTTCTCGGCGACGGTCTCGCACCGGGCATTGATCATCTGGCTGCCGATCTTCGGATCTTTCGCCCAAAATGGAACGAGGCCCCATTTCATCAGGTCAAGGCGGTTATGGTCGCCCTCGTTGCGGACCACCCAGACATTCTGGGTCGGAGCAACGTTGTAGTGGAATTCGGCGGATTCCGGAGCCGGCACTCCGAAAGTCTCTCGGATCGCAGCCAGATATTCAGGAGAGAGCAGGGAGGTAAAGCGGCCGCACATGATTAATGCTCCGTTCGCAATCGTTTGAGCTCTTCCTCCAGCTCTGCCCGGGTGATCAGCCCTTTCCGTTCCAAAATCTTGAACATCGCCGCAATCTCATAGCTGTTGGAGATGGCAAGCTCTTCCAGGGTCACGGTTTCATGTTCATCGAGTTTCTCAGCCATTTGTTACCTCGTGAAGGGTGTTGAGTGGCCCTTGTCGGGGCTGATACTTCCCGAAGAAGGACAACGACCACCAGGGCACGTCGTTTCTGCCGCATCGAGATATTGAACCCAATTGGAGGCAATCCCCTTCTGAGCGGTAGAAAGATCCATTTGGCCGGTCTTTACCTCCCACGCTAGGTAATTTTCCACTGTATCCTTTCTTTTGAAGAAACGCTGCTCAAGGGGAGCATCACCTGGACCGCACTGAGGGAAAATATTGTCAAGGGTGTCGGCTCCGCCCAGCTCAAGGGGAATGACATGGTCGAGTTCGCAGGTTTGTGTGTCCCCGTAGTTTTTCCTGGGGTGACGGATGCCGTACCATGCGTAAGCCTGACCCTTCTCCTGTTCGGTTGTTGCCATATTTCTGAGGCATCGTGTCCGGAATGAATGATTGTGGAGTACCTCGACGGTGATTGTTGGGTTGATTGCACCTGGTGTGCAATCCGGATCGGGGGCGGGGAACCCATTTATGAAGCGAACATGACAAGATCCCGGCACAGGCTGGGAGACCGGACCTAATGCCGAGGAAGCTAGCGGGTCGATCGGGAATTGGCTGCAATTATCTGCAGCAATGGCAGTTGCCGCAAGCAGAACAGAGAAGAAAAGAATTGCGATTCGTATCACGTGGACTCTCCAGTTAATTGAACAAGCAATCTCTATTCAAACAGAAACACAATGTTAAATGTCAAAATAGGTTGTCACTGAGGCACGCGAGATATCAATAGATTATAAGAAGTGAAATGACAATAAAAGTTGTCACAGAGAAGGGTGGGATCGTTCGAGTCCGTGCTGGCTCCCCAAAAGTGGCTGTTCTGAGAACTGGATACTATTAATGACGACACCATAATTTCGGGAGCGGGAATCTGGTTGAGGCGATCGAATAACCGCTCTGATAACTGCCAACCCCTCATAGGTCATTATGACACAGGCATCAGGTGCCTCGGCATAGGTGCCCAGGTATGTGAGTTCATCTTCCCACATTCTTTCCTTGATACAGACAGGGATACTCCGGGAAGGTGACTAGACGGAGCGTTGCCAGATCGTCCCGTTTTTGGTCAAAGTTTAGTCAAAGGCCTTGAATCAATCCATGGGATTGTTTCAAGGCCGTATTGGCTGACCCAAAAGGCCTTCTCCAGCATCCCCATCTCTGGTACGTTGAGAATTGCAATGATCATTTCCGGGGACGAGAGCCATCATCACTATATCTTTTGAGCTTCTGATAAAGCGACGAGAGGCTGATGCCAAGTCCCCGGGCAGCAAGCGCCTTGTCTCCACTGACAGCCTGGATTGCCGCAAGAATATGCTCTCGCTCGACATCGTCGATTGGCCGGATAACGCCTGCGGACGTAATGTGTGGATCCATTAGACGCATAATTTTTGGAAGGTCGTTGAGGCATATTCGTTTTGTATTACAGAGTGCAACTGCGTGTTCAATCGTGTTTTGAAGTTGCCTCACATTTCCTGGCCAACAATATTGTTGGAGCAGGTCAGTAACTTGAGGATTGAACCCGATTACTTGTCGTTTCATAGTTTGTGCGGCTTTATCCAGAAATAACTTAGCCAATGGCAAAATATCATCTGGCCGCTCTCGAAGCGGCGGTACTGTCAGCTCGAAAATGCATAACCTATAATAGAGGTCTTTACGGAAGCGCCCTGCGGCAACTTCATCAGCGAGGTCACGATTTGTCGCAGCAATGATACGGACATCAACTGGGCGAGAACTGTTTTCACCTACTCTGCGTATTTCCTTTTCCTGTAAGACCCGTAAAAGCTTTACCTGCATGTTAAGGGAGATTTCTCCAACCTCATCAAGAAACAGCGTGCCACCGTTTGCTGCTTCAAAAAGACCTAAGCGCTCTTTATCGGCCCCGGTAAAAGCACCTTTAGTGTGTCCAAAAAACTCACTTTCCAGCAAGGTCTCTGCAACGGCACCGCAGTTCACGGCAAGAAAAGGCCGAGCATCCCGCATTGACTCTTTGTGAATGAATCGTGCAATCATCTCCTTGCCAACGCCACTTTCTCCAGTAACAACAACTGATGAATCTACCTTTGCAATGCGTTTAGCAAGGTTAAGCGTTTGGCGCATGATCTTGCTGCTTGCTATGATTCCCGATGGTATGGCGTCATTGCCAATAAGTTGCTGGAGCTTATATATTTTTTGTTCAGAACGCTGTAACTTTGTTGTCACGTCCTTCAGCATCACGTCTATGGTTTCTGTATGAAAAAATGGCAGATGAGGGTTAATATCGGCACCCCAGTCTTCCTTGAGGCGCGCAACATTATGGCAGTGGGGGTCGCCTTTTGCACAGCATTCATCTTCAATACAATAGACTTCTTGGCCCAGCATTCTAGAACAATAACCGCTGACATACCCGGTCATGGTCCAGCATACCGATTCAGTAGTCATGCCAAGGTGGAGAACATGTTGCTCTGCTTCGTAAGAGTCCTCCCAGACAGTAAACATTCTAAAAGTGGGATCAAAGCTAATATCACATGTCGGAATGTTGGTCATTCCCTGCAGCATATGGAGCGTTGGACCACAAGCCGTATCTTGGAGTAAGTCCGGATATTCAGTGTGCAGATTTTCAGCTGTACGCCAGCCATGAGCGTACCCCATACGTGTCAGTATATTACGAGCAGCAAAAATTCCGAGATTTTCAATAAGCTCTTTGCGCAGGAGTCCCATAGCGACAGCGTCAAGAAGAAGCGCTCTATGGCCCATAAAATGGATAATTCCACCCTTGGCATTAAATGAAAGTAATTTTTTAAGATCAAGTTCTCGTGCTTTCATTTAGCCTCCCTCTTGTTTTGAATCAAATACACTTTTTCAACCCACATAAAAATTAGTAAACCTTTATCTTTTGTAGCTCTACCTGCTTTTTTAACATGAAAGTTTCAACTTTTTTTCAAAACCGAGGCTGTATTTATATGTGTATTTTAATATCATAATTAATTAATAACAGACCCCAAATAATCAATAAGTTCTTGGGAGCTAAATACCATAATATTGCAAAAAATGGAAAATATATTTGTAAAAAATGGAAAAATACGTTCCGTATACAAGAAAGGTTATTGATTAAATTAACAAAATGCTAACGATTGTAGTTAGTTATACATACTGTAATGAATGGCATGATAGGTGCTAATACGTTAATAACTATTTATTGATATCAGACTTTTGTATAAAGCCTTGCTTTTGGTGATTTGCTATGAGGTCAAGGTCCTTTGACAAAGAATTCTCAAACCCATTGACGTTTGAGAAAGGAGGTGTTCGGGAATTTCTGAGCGTTGGGGTGAATGTGTATGAATGGTCTCTATGGCGTCGAGTCAATTTAAGAAATTCTAAGTGTAACACCAATCCCGTAAGGAGGTCATTTGATGAAAAAGATGTTATCTGTAAGTTTGGTTGCAGCAGTAGCTGCGCTGTCTTTGAGCATTAACTTGTATGCGGGCGACAGCAGCCAGTTGATGGCGGACAAGCACAAGGCTATCGGGGCTGAATGCTCTTCCTGCCATGGTAGAGATGTCAAGGACGTTGTCGCAAATGAAAAATGCCTCGAATGTCACGGAAGCTACGATCAGTTGGCAGAAAAAACAAAAGATATGCATCTCAACCCTCACAAGAATCCGCATTTCCTGGATGTTGAGTGCGCGGCCTGCCACCAAGGACACAAATCGATGAATGTCTTCTGTCAAAACTGTCACGGCCCCATCATTCGGCATCAATAGTCGTTAGCGTCTTGTTGTTGCGAATGTTAGCAATCAGAGTGTTGTGATGGTCCGAGCACATAATTTTAAAAGGAGAATCTAAAACTATGAAATTTGCCAAGACAATAAAGACTGCAGTACTGCTGCTTCTTGTGGCGGTATCGGGCGGAGCCTATGCAGCTGATAAAACCATAAGCACCGATGTTGTAGTAGTTGGTGGCGGTGCCGCCGGCATGTCTGCCGCTTTGGAAGCAGCTTACGATGGGGCGAAGGTAATTGTACTTGAGAAGAATCCGTACCTCGGGGGGAGCTCCAACTTTGCGGAAGGTCCTTTTGGCGTAGAGTCAGATTTACAACGTAAAAAATCCTATGGTCTTTCCAAAGATGAGGCCTACAAACATATCATTGAGTTTAACCACTATTTGAATAATGCTCCGATCATCAGAAAATTTGTCGACAACTCTGCATCTAATATTGAATGGCTGACCAATCAAGGTGTTGGCCTTGACCCCATTCATATTTCAGTAACAGAGCCGATGGTATGGCACGTAATCTTGAACAAAGGACAGTATATTCACGGCGGTGCCCTGATTACCACCTTACAGGCTAAAGCCAAAGAACAAGGCGTCAAGTTTATGCTCAGAACACCTGCCAAGAAACTAATCTACGACGGTTCTAAGGTCGCTGGAGTTGAGGCCGTTGATGCTTTGGGGAACGCAATAACTATAAAAGCCAAGGCCGTAATTATTACGACCGGCGGGTTTGGAAACAGCAAGGAATTAATAAAAAAATGGACCAAATTTGATCCAGAAAAGTTCAAGCCAACACTGCCTCTCAACAAGACTGGTGACGGCATCCTCATGGCTAAGAGCGTAGGCGCCGAAACCGAAGGACTTAACCTGATGTTACACCCCGGTACCGAAGGCAAAGGGATTATCCCTCTTGGAAATCTCTACACTATGACTTGGCAGCCATTTCTGTGGGTAAACAAACATGGCGATCGTTTTGCGGATGAGGCGGTGGCATTCAGCTTCGCTCAGGCCGGCAACGCAATTTCCAGGCAACGCGATTCATTTGCATGGTCGATTTTCACCGAAGAAGATGTCAAGTATGTCATGGAAAAAGGCGTTGATAATGGTATCGGTGTCCTCGTACCCGTTACAACCAAGCTGACTAACCTGCGAAACGAAATTGAAGGGGCTATTGCAGCCGGAAGTGAAAGCTTCAAGGCTGCTAATTCGATTGGAGACCTTGCCCGTCAGATGGGTGTTTCTTCAGAAAAACTGGAGAAAACGGTCGAGGCTTATAATAAAGGAGCAGCAAATAAGTACGATGAAGAGTTCGTAAAAGATTCTCGCTGGCTAAAACCAGTTAAGTCCAGTAAATACTATGCAATTAAGATATTCCCCTACCATTTTGTTTCAATCGGCGGCATCAAAACAAACACAAACATGGAGGTGACTGACAATAAGGACCAAGCCATTCCTGGGCTATATGCTGGTGGCTGTGATGTCGGCGGTCTCTATGGCGATACTTACACACTTTGGGCCTCCGGACATGCTTACGGCTTTGCAATTTTTTCAGGCCGAGAAGCTGCCAAGAGCGCTGTTAAGTATATTGGGAATTAATATGAGGAGCGGCATAGGTATAATACCTGTGTCGCTTTTTAGTTCCAATTAACATTAAAACAATTATCTATCAGGGAGAGGTATAACATGCAATTTACAAAAGCAGATAAGGCTGTACACTTTGTAGCATTGTTTGTTGTAGTATTGTTGATTGCCATTACCATGACATGTCCGCATGCCGAAGCAACGGAAGGTGGTGGTGGCACATACCCGAACGGTGCCGAGGGCATTATGGCTGGGGCTCTTCCGCCACCTGGACTCTATTACCTCAACTACCTCACCCACTATTCCGCTGATCAACTGAACGATAAAAACGGTAATAAGCTACCAGTTGATTTTCATGTTAACGCAACTGCCAATGTGTCCCGTTTTGTGTATATGACTAACTATCAAATCTTGGGTGCCACCTATGGTGTGTATGCACTAGCTCCTTTGGTCAATGCCAGTGCGACGCTGGGTACGCCCGGCGGCAGTTCGAGTAGCACCAAGAGCGGCCTTGGCGATATCTCCTTCGCCCCATTAGTACTTGCATGGCACGCCAAAAACTGGCATGCCGCCACCGGCCTAGAGTTTACCGCACCAACCGGGCAGTACGACAAGAACAGGCTTGCCAATCTTGGCAGAAACTACTGGAATATCCAGCCGATCTTCACAGGGACTCTACTCAGCGACAACGGTCTGGAACTGTCTGGTAAGTTCATGTACGACTTCAATATGGAGAATACGGCTACAAATTACACATCCGGCCAGGAGTTCCATTTTGACTATGCAACCGCCTACCATATGGGGCCATGGACAATGGGGGCTACCGGTTATTTCTACAAGCAGGTGACAGATGACCATGGCGCGGGCGCCGCAGCGAACGACGGCAACAAAGGCCAGGTTTTCGCAATTGGTCCTACGGTCAAGTATGACTACAAGAACATGAGCCTTGAAGTAAAGTACGAAAAAGAGATGTTGGCTGAAAACAGGCCTGAGGGCGACAAGTATTGGGTTAAGGTAATCTGGGCATTCTGATTACCTGCTTTGGCAGCATGGCTCTGAAAATATTGTACTGATGAGCCATGCTGCTCAGATCCCAATGTGCAAACAGATCTCTAATAATATCGATTTAGTATGCGGACAACATGGGGTAGGAGTGCTGATAAATGTTTAAATTTAACGATATGTCGATTCGTGCAAAAATATGGTTTACGTTTTCAGTGCTACTAATCCTGACCTTTATTCTTGGTGCCATGTCACTTAGAGAAATGTCCAGGCTAAACCAAATTTCCAGTGAGATACAATCCAGATGGCTGCCATCGGTCCAGTGTGTGGCCAATATGACTCGCGAATCCAACTCATTCAAGGTGTTTGAACTCCGGCACATTCTTGCTCCATCACTTGATGAGAAGTCACAGCTTGAGAAGTCAATGATGAATCAATACGCTGTTTATCTGGAAAATGAGGAACGCCTCGCGAAACTTCTGATCAGGGACACAGGTAAACAGCTTCTGGCAAATTTGAAAACGACCCAGGCAGAATATGCGGAGAAAGCACATAAAAAAGCTATGGAGTTGTCAAACCAAGGCCAACAGGCCGCAGCCCGGCAAGTCTTGGAGGTGGATGCGGTTAACGAGGATATAAAGTCTCATCAGAGTATGGCCGCCTTGGTTAGCTACTGTAACAAGGAGGCTGAAGAAGCTGCTGCACGCGCAGCACAGCTCTATGAGTCTTCCTGTCGGATGATCTTTGCTACACTGGTGCTGACGCTTTCTTTGGGGGTGGTATTCGCTCTGTTTATTTCCCGTTTGTTACATAGAAATATCATTTCGTTAATCGCAGGGGCTAATCAGATTGCTGCTGGAAAGTTGTACGTGTCGGTAGAAAAGCACTCTGGGGATGAGATGGGCCAACTGGCTGAAGCATTCAACCAGATGGCTGGTGACCTGCGTGACCTTATTGGACATGTTTCTGTCTCCTCTGCAAGTATTGCAGCCGCGTCCAAACAATTACATGTCACGTCAGAGGCTATGGCTACTGCTGTGGGCGGAGTTCTTGAACAAGCCCTGATCGCTGCTACCTCAAGTGAGGAAATGACGTCGACTTCTTCGGAGATCTCCCAAAACAGTCATAATGCCGCTGAAGCTGCAACCTTGGCTAATAATTCAGCTGTCGAAGGCGTAGAAGTAATTAAGGACAGTATTATGGTGATGGGGCGAATTGCGGAGCGATTTAGAGAGACGTCCATAACGATTGAACAGCTGGGAGCTCGTTCCGATCAGATCGGCACTATTGTCGGCACCATTGAGGACATAGCCGACCAGACCAACCTGCTGGCGCTGAATGCGGCTATTGAGGCCGCCCGTGCTGGAGACCAAGGACGCGGGTTTGCAGTGGTTGCCGATGAGGTGCGGGCCTTGGCTGAGCGGACTACCAATGCAACCCGTGAGATTGGTAGTATGATCAAAACAATCCAATCGGAAACGTACGCTGCGGTTGCTTCCATGAAGCAAGGATCAATGGAAGTTGAGCGAGGGTCGAGCGGTGCAGATCATTCCGGTAAAGCCCTTGATGATATTCTACAGCAGGTTGGAGCAGTAACTATGCAGGTCAACCAGATCGCCGTCGCAGCGGCGGAGCAAACAGCTACCACGCAGGAAATAAGTAACAACATCCATAGCATCAGTGACTTGGTTAGAGAACGGGAATATGCCATCAAGGATTCGCTGGGTGCGGCTCAAAATCTGGACAACAGCGCTGAGCATCTGCAAGGGTTGGTAAACCGCTTCATATTAACAGCCTGATATGCTGTAAGGCATGTGCCATCAGATCGTCGATTGAACACACCATGAAAGGATAAAACCATGTGCACAGGCGGAGGATTAGAAAAAGATGTCTTGGTAGCTCTGTTGTCTACGCTCGTTAACGAGTGGGATAAAGCAATAGCTGTCCCTGCTGCTGACAGTCATGAAGAGGGACACAGGCATGGAGTGCTTCAATGCCGTAACCAGGTGGCCACATTGATCGGCTTAAAGGAACTGGCCGTTCAACATGATTGAACAAAGTTGTTGTGGCTTGGCGGGGCACCACTACGATTGGCGCTCTCAAACAGAAGAAAGGATTGGGTCCCATGAACAGTAAATTGCAATCCGGAGTACTGCGGGAATTGGAGGAGGCGTCTGCCACCTTGGTGAATCCGGCACTACTGGAATGGAAACAGCAGGGCGGTAAGGTTGTTGGGATCATGTATAACTATGTTCCCGAGGAAATCATAACGGCAGCCGGCTTGCTGCCGTACCGCATGAGGGCAACCGGCAGTACCGGAACAGAGTTGTCGGAATCGTGTTTCACCCAGACCAATTGCAGTCTTGTGCGCCACTTTTTTGATTCCGGGATGCGCGGCGACCAAAATTTCCTTGATGGAGTGGTGACGGTCAACAGTTGTGATCACATACGTCGCCTTTACGACAACTGGAAGAGCAAGGTCAGAACCCCGTATATGCACTTTCTCAGCTTCCCCAAAAAGAGCGGTGTCGAACAGGTTGAGGCGTACCGTAAAGAGTTGGTGAGCTTCAAAAAGAGCCTTGAAGAAACATACAATGTGAAGATCACGGACGAGCGCCTGATGGACGCCATAAAACTCCACAATGAGACGCGCCGTCTCCAGAGAAAACTCTATGAGCTGAGGAAAAGCGCCACTCCTCCAATAACCGGAGCTGAAACACTTGCGGTCATGGTTGCCGGCACCTGCATGCCCAGGAAGCACTACAACACCCTCCTCAACCAAGTGCTTGATGACTGTGGCCATTCTGAAGGGAACACCGGCTACTCTGTTCGCGTCATGGTAGTGGGTGGGGAAATAGACGACCCCAAACTTATTGAGACGATTGAAAGCCAAGGCTGCCTGGTTGTTGCCGATTCGCTGGGGTACGGTTCCAGGTCCATCATGAAGGATGTGGATACCACCGGCGATCCCTTAACCGCGCTGGCCAGCTATCAAGTCATGGAGCGGCCTGCCGATCCCCGCATAAACGGGACCTCGTTTGCAAGAAACGACTACGTGACCGCGATGGCGAGAGAGTATCAAGCCGATGGTGTCGTATCCGTGCGCTTGCTGCAATGCGACCATTGGGCATTTGAACAGGTCAATTTGTCGAAGCACCTTAAAAAGAACCATCTGCCGCATCTCGCCCTGGAGATAGAATATATTTTGGGTAGTGTCGGTCAGTTGAAAACAAGGGTTCAGGCGTTTCTTGAAGGCATTGGGGAGGCTAAACATGGCAACAACTAAAAGGGGATTGCAACGCTTCTGTGAGTATCGCGACCGCATCAAAGGCTTCATAAGCCAGATTGAACAGTCACCGGAGCCAAACCCGGTACTGTTAAAGTTCTTCGGCATGATTGTGGAAAACGATGAAAAAACGATCGACTGTATCGAAAATGGCAAGCCGCTCTTGTCGAGTTGGTATGGCAGTGCGCCAGAGATATATGCCGCCATGGGTATCCATTACATTTGTCCTGTAGACAATATTCTGGCCCACCAACCATTCACCAACGATCTTGAGGGAATGGATGCATCAGGTATTCCTTCGGACATGTGCGGCCTGATCAAGCTCGGTGCCTATGGTGTTGAAAGCGGGATCGTACCTGTTCCGACAGCCATGATTACCATGTTGGAGCCCTGTGACGCCCAGTCGGCTTTGCACGAAGCATGGCAAAACACCGATGCGTGGCATGATGTGCCCACCTTTATACTTGATCCGGCTTATGGAAACGGCAAGGAAGACTATGCATACTTCGCCGGTGAATTGAAACGAATGATCTCTTTTCTTGAAGAGCATGTTGGCCGGAAAATTGATTACAACAACCTGCGCGAAGTCATCGAGCGGACAAACCAGCAATATGCCGCGTGGTCGGAATACAACGAACTGAGGCGTGCGGTTCCCTGTCCCCATGACTCTTTTGTCGGGTCAAAGTTGGGTTGGGGGGCTACCCAGCACATTACGGCCGGACATCCCGGCGCTACGGAGATATTCAAAATGTTGGCCTTTGACGCTGAACAGAAGGTCAAGCAAGGTATAGGGGCACTTCCGAAGGAAAGAATCAGGATTTTGTGGGCTGACTTGGTGCCAACCTGGGCTGACCCCTTTGCAGCATGGTTGGCGGAGGCGTGGGGTGCAAACGTTGTGATGGATTTCCAGGGTTTTACACCGTACGAGCACATCGACACTTCAACGGAAGAAAGCATGCTCCTTGGGCTTGCCAAAAGGAACATGGCGGAAGTACCCATGATCAGGCAGGCCAGGGGTACGGTGGATATCATGATTGAGGATATTACCCGTATTGCCAAGGACTACAGGTGTGACTGCGTTTTCTTCCCCGGGCACGTTGGGCATAAGGACCAATCGGCATCCATCGGCTTCCTGAAGGAAGCCTGTCGAGACCTAAAGCTGCCGCTCCTTACGCTTACCGTCGACAACTTTGACCCCAGATTTACACCTTTGGAAACATTGAAACGTCAGATTTCCCAGTTTTTCAGTGCGCATGAGCTTGGGTGAAACTGATGAACGACTCGTAATTTATATTGAGCATTGGCCGGCAGCCGGGTTGGCGTGCCTCCCATTACAAGGGCAATACTGAAACCACATGGACGTTATAGTTGCCCGGCTGTCGCCTACTAATGATTCAGGAGCGGTTATGATAGTTGCAGGATGTGATCTCGGCTCTGCTACGGGAAAAGTAGTGCTTATGAATGAGGAGACGATCCTTTCCACAGCCGTGGTTCATACGACCACGAATCCGGAAAAGACCGTTCTATTAGCCTTGGACGAAGCGCTCAGGAAAGCGGGGCTGAACTCTTTGGAAGACGTGCAGTATCTGCTGGGAACAGGCTATGGCCGGGCTGTTGTCTCGTTCATCCACGACAACATGTCGGAAATCACGTGCCACGCTCGCGGAGCTCACTGGCTCCATCCCGCTGCAAGGACTGTGGTTGATGTAGGAGGCCAGGATTGCAAGGTGATCTCTCTGGATGATTCTGGGAAAGTTCTCGATTTTATTATGAACGACAAATGTGCTGCCGGAACCGGCAAGTTTTTCGAGGCAATGGCGAGAGCGCTCCATTGCACATTGGAGGAGTTTTCCGACCTGTCTCTCCAATCGGACACCCCGGCAAACATCACTAAACAATGCAGCGTATTTGCTGAGTCCGAAGTGGTGACATTGATCAACAGCGGTGTTAACGCGGCTCATATCGCTTCCGGCCTTACCGAGTCAATCGTCCGCAGGCTGCTTGCCATGATTTATCGACTCGGTGTCGTCCCTGAAGTTGTTTTTACCGGCGGATGCGCCAAAAACGAGGCTTTGATCAGAGGGTTGGAGAGCAAGCTTGGCGAAAACATCGCCCGGTTACCGCAAAATCCTCAGATAGTCGGAGCATTAGGCGCCGCACTGTTCGCCCGCGAGAAGCTTGCCAAGTCCGCACATTGTTGAAACTTTCTGTAGAGACGCCAGTAAATTTTTAGGCACAGCAAAATTCCATTTACGCCTGGTGGGACATGGCCATTTTTGAAGAATACATAGAACAAACAGCCCGCTATGTTGAGAAAATGCGAAGAGAAGGCCGACTAGTACGGGAACAATTAGGTCTTTCAACACTGCTCCCTTTCAAGGTTGGCCCTGGGGCTGGTTCCGGTCTCGTCATGAAGTCTGATACGTTTCTCGAACTGGGAAGCCCCACTGCTGGATCGTGCGCCTTTGCACTTCTTACGGATCAACCATCACACATATCGGACGGCAGGGTCTGCCTGATAGGGCCCGATGTGCAGGAATCCGCTTCAGGTACCCTCCCGTTTGGCCAGGTCATCATGGCAGGAGGTGAGGCCCTCACCGAGGTTGATTACCATGAGTTGGTTCAAAGCCAGTACGTTGGAGACCAGATCGAGGGCTTCATGGTGAAGAGTACGCCAGGTCGCATCTGGAGTAGGATTAGCACAGATGTGGCACAAAAAGGATTCAGTTTCGAACTCCTGGGAATGGCTTTGATAAGCCTTGTCAAAACGCAGATCCCGAAAGCCACGGCTGTGGAAGTACTCTTTGTAACCTCCGGCAAAGCCGACCTCCAACCCTTGAACGATATTGCTGCTTTCGTGGAGAAAATTGCCAAGGGTATAAAAGAGAGGCGCTGGAAAGAGAGAGGATTCGATATCGCCGACTGCGCCTTTGGCGGGCATTGCGGATCGTGCGAGGACAAGTCAGTCTGTGACGAAGTGAAGAAGCTTTTGCATACCCGAAAACAGCTTGCACATGTCACGGCCGGCGAGAGTTGATGGTGGTGCCACCCACGCGCTGTATCGGGAGACGAGGAGTAGCTTGATTATGAGGGACAATAGAACGGAGTCAACCCAAGCTTGGGGCAAGAGGATAATCGCGGTATGTGGAAAAGGCGGGGTTGGCAAGACAGCCTTCACTGCAATGTTGACCAAGGTCCTGTTGGAGAGAAGCAATACTGGCAAGCTGCTGGTAATAGACGCTGATCCGGCTTTAGGGCTGACAAATGCGTTGGGACTACATATAGAAAAAACGATGGGGCAGGTTCGGGAAACCATCATAAATACGGCACGAGCCGGTGAAAGTACCGCGTTAGCCGAGATTGTCAGCATGCTTGACTATATGGTTATGGAAGCTCTGGTGGAGGCTGACAAGCTTGCATTGCTGGCCATGGGACGATCTGAATCCCTTGGCTGTTTTTGCCCCGTGAACGATATGCTGCGTGATGCGATCAAGATCCTCTCTCAGAGGTTTGACACAATAGTTATTGACGGAGAAGCGGGGCTTGAGCAAATCAACCGGCAAGTTATGGGCGAACTGGATTGCCTGATTATGCTTACGGATTCATCTGCGAGGGGACTTCAGACGGTTGCGATACTTAAAGACATGGTTGATGAGAAAAAGGTCATACAGTGCAGTAAGACGGGTGTTGTTTTCAACAGGGTACAAAATGACGAGAATTATCTAGCTCAATCGGCTGCGAAGATAGGAGTCGATATCTTTGGTTTCGTTCCTCAGGACACAGTTGTAGCGAGTTACGACTTGATTGGTCGGCCCTTGTTGGAGCTTCCCCAGGACTCTGTGGCCTTATCAGCTGTTCGCATGGTTGTTGATAATTTGGGGCAATAGAAATATTTGAAATAGTTTGTCAATCGCAGAACCTGGGATAGCCGGCCCCCAGCCTGCGTGGCGGGAGCCCGTGGAGTCTCCCTCCTTCCTCCACGGGCTTTTCCCAAAGCATTGTTCAAAGCGTTTGACTGAGGAGCATGCCATGGCACCATGCAGCATCGAAGCGGCGATAGAAGACATTCGTAACGGCAAAATGGTCATTCTGGTGGACGACGAGGACCGAGAGAACGAAGGCGACCTGACCATGGCGGCCGAGATGGTCACCCCGGAAGCAGTCAACTTCATGGCCCGTTTCGGTCGGGGGCTGATTTGCCTCACCCTGACCGGTGAGCATTGCGACCGGCTCGGCCTGCCCATGATGGTTGATAACAATACAGCTTCCTTCGGTACCGCTTTCACCGTCTCCATCGAAGCCAGAACCGGCGTCACCACCGGCATCTCGGCCGCCGATCGGGCCCGCACCATCCAGGTTGCTGTTGCTGACGACAGCTCAGCTGCCGACCTCTCCCGCCCAGGACATATCTTCCCGCTGAGGGCTCGCGACGGCGGCGTGCTGGTGCGCACCGGCCAGACCGAGGGCTCAGTGGACCTGGCCCGCCTGGCGGGGCTGAAACCGGCCGGCGTGATCTGCGAGATCATGAACGAAGACGGTACCATGGCCCGCATGCCCCAGCTCAAAAAATTTGCCCTGGAATACGGTATCAAAATCTGCACCGTGGCGGACTTGGTAGCCTATCGCCTCAAGCACGAAACCCTGGTTCGCCGTGCCGCCCAAGCCACATTACCGACCCGCTTCGGGGAGTTCCGCATCATTGCCTTTGAGAACGACGTGGATGGCCAGGAGCACTTGGCCTTGGTCAAAGGCGAGATCAGGGGAGGCCAGCCGGTCCTGGTGAGGGTCCATTCCGAATGCCTGACCGGCGACGTCTTCGGCAGCCAGCGCTGCGACTGTGGCAGCCAACTCGACCGGGCCATGGAACTGATCGCCGCCGATGGAAACGGCATCATTCTCTACCTGCGCCAGGAAGGCCGCGGCATCGGCCTGGTGAACAAGCTCAAGGCCTATGCCCTCCAGGAGTGTGGCCAAGATACGGTGGAGGCCAACGAAGCGCTCGGCTTTAAGGCCGATCTGCGGGAGTACGGCATCGGCGCCCAGATACTTGCGGAACTTGGCGCCCGCAAGATTCGATTAATGACCAACAACCCCAAGAAGATGGTTGGCCTGCAGGGCCACGGCTTGGAGATTGTGGAACGGGTCCCCCTGGAGATCACGGCCACCGGATCCAACATCCGTTACCTGAAAACCAAGCAGGAAAAGCTGGGCCATCTGCTGGCAAACCTGTGAAGCGAGGAAGTGGTATGGAAACTCAAAGTTACCACCAATTCGATAAGCACTTTAAGACCATGAGCAATGATTCACGCATTCTGAGTGAGGACATGCCCGTCAGCGACAGCCGCTACCGGAACATCGTGGGCCAACTGAATGCCATGTTCGAACAAATCCTCCGTCAGCCTGACAAAGATCTTGGGGCAGACTTTGACAAGTTGCTGAGCACCATGATGGAGCATATCGATAAAGAGAATGGTTACATGAAGTTAGTGTGCTTTCCCCAAGCTGTACAGCACCATCTCCACCACCAGTTCATCTGCACCAAAACGGCCGAATTGAGCCACCGCATTAGCAAGGGTGAGATGGTACAACCTGAAGATTTGGGTTACGTACGTGTGCTGTGGTTGTTTCATATCCAGATGTATGACCGGGCCTTTGAAGAGTATTTAGCTTGTTAGATGCGATAGTAGGTTCATACGATGAAAACTGATTCTAGTTCCATGGCCTATGGCGTGAGTGGCGGTTCGATCGGATCAGGTGTGTGCCGTTTCGTGATGAAGCCCTTTCCAGAATGTTACTGTTATGCCATATCGAGCGTGACTATTCCCAATATGGTAAATTTTTGCGGCAATGATTTCGAGTCGTGCCCCATATATCGTAAATGTGACATAAAAAGGCGAATCGAGTAAGAGGAACGAAAAATATGAAGACTCGCAGCCTCTTCCGGGGCTTGTTCCTGATCAACTTTGCCATTACCTTGGGCTTCGGCATTGCCGACGCCTTCTTCTCCATGTATGTCTTCAGCCTGGGGGCCAGGGGTATTCTCCTGGGACTGCCGCTGGTACTCTACTCCCTCTCCAAGATTCTCTTTAGCCCTTTCATGGGGGCTTGGTCCGACCGGATCGGACGCAAGAGAATCGCCGCCATAAGCCTCGGCCTCTACCTGTTCGTTTCGGTCTGCTACTTCTTTACCACCAGCCTGGTCCTGATCACCATCTTGCGCCTGCTCCAAGGCATCGGATGTGCCATGTTTCGGCCGGTGGTTGTCTCCCTGGTGAGCGACTGCACTTCCGACAAGAAGAGAGCCACCGTAATGGGAACCTTTGACATGTCCTTCTACGGCGCCTTGAGTGTAGGCCCCGTTATTGGCGGCATTCTGAAGGACCAGTGGGGCTTCAAAGGCATCTTCGCAACCCTGACGCTGTTGTGTTTCCTGGCCCTTGTAATGGCCCTGATCTGCATCCCGGCCCAAAGGATCGCAACCCGGCGAACGGGAGAAGGTGAAACCGATCGCTTCCAAGATATTCTGAATGTGACCCGTCACAGCACCTTGCGGGGCCTTCTGGCCTTCATCTTCGGTCGGGCCTGCGGCATCTCCCTTCTGAGCTCCTTCCTGCCAATCATGCTCACCACCAAACTGGGGCTGAACGGTACTCAGACCGGCGTGGTTATGGCCTCCTCCGGCCTGGTAATGACCCTGCTCCTGCGCCCTGTGGGTATGCTCTCCGACAAGGCACCGGGCAAATCCCTGGTGGTGGCGGGGGGCACTATTGTTTCACTGCTCTACTTTCTAATACCGGTTGCGGTGGGCTTTTCCCAGATACTCATCCTGGGGGTGGGGATCGGCTTGTTCAGTGTACTTTCCCAGCCTGCCAGTACGGCTTTGTTGGTGGATGAGGGGAGTCGTCACGGCATGGGGCTAACGGTAGGAACCTTCAACGCCGTGCTCAACTTGGGGTTTGTCTCTGGACCGCTTCTTGGCGCTGGCCTTCAGAACACCCTAGGACTGACCGCGGTCTTCTATGCCGCAGGGCTCATGGGACTTGGCGCCGTGGCGTTGTTCATGGTCAATGTTCAAACGTGGTCTGGTAGTGCAGTGGGCAGCACTGCTGGATGATACAACCGGTGCTCACGGTAACAACCAGGTTCGATAAGAGCCTCCTCCATGTTATGGGGGGGAGTGAATCCCCCCGATTTTTTTAAAACAGGGCAGACTCGGAAAATTTTGATGAATACCAAAAATCTCAAATCCAAGAAGAGAATATGCCACGTATAATAGAAGGAAAATTAACCGCCGAGGGCCTTTCCTTTGGGATAGTCCTGTGCCGCTTCAACAGCTTTATTGTTGATAGGCTTCTTGAAGGGGCACTCGATGCCCTTATCCGCCACGGCGCCGATGATACAGCCATAACCGTGGTTCGGGTGCCAGGGGCATTCGAACTGCCTCTGGTTGTAAAAAAACTGAGTCAGTCCGGTGGCTACGATGCCATTATCGGCCTTGGAGCGGTGATTCGCGGCTCCACCCCCCACTTTGATTATGTTTCTGCCGAGGTCACAAAAGGGCTCGCACAGGTATCCCTTGAAACCGGCGTCCCAGTTGCCTTTGGCGTCCTCACGACCGACACTATAGAACAGGCCATAGAGCGTGCTGGTACCAAGGCCGGCAATAAAGGGTTCGATGCTGCAATGACTGCCATAGAATCTGCTCGGGTTTGTCATGAGATTTATTCAGTTAGTGCCAAGAGTCAATGAGAAAACCGTAATTCATTTTCTATCTTGCCTTCAGCTTTTTGATTCGGCTACGCTGAAGGCATAAGAAGTTTTTTACCGGTTTTTCGGTTTTTTCTACCCTCGTGGAACGCCTCAAGCGACCAGTCTTGCTGACTACACAGCAGAGCATTTTTGCTCCTGCATCTTGGTTTATTGTCTCAATCGGGCTGGGCCATTTGTATGCGGGTACATATGTCTTTATACCACATGCCCTTGCGCGCCCACTTCTGCTTCATTTCAGACCACATTCCATCTTATAACCTACCTACTGGTCTGAATTTCCTCTCATTTTCCACGCCGCACATATTCGCTGGAGGTACGCTACCGAGAAGGTCTTTTTGTGATGTTCCTTGAGGTACTGCACGATCTGTCTCCAGCTCAATCCTTCTTTTCTTAGCCGCTCGATAAGCGGCAACATCTGTTCAATCTCGGCGGCCACAGGCGCAAGCCTGGTTTTCTTCTTTGCCAGTGACGCCGCCACCCTTCTCTTGAAGTCCTTTTCTGTTTTCGCCTGATTGACCGATTTCCAGTATTCCGCAATGGCGGCAACAAGCGCAGCATAATCGGCTTGGCCGCCTTTATCCTCTCGTTCTTTCCCAGCAGCCCTGGCGTTGTTCTGCCAGGTGCGCTGGATGTCTATTTTTCTCTGGTGAATTTCGATCCTGACAGCCTCCGGCTGTCTCGCATACCATGCGACCAGCTCGCTCCGACGGGCCGGCCTCGTTTCATATACAGCTGTGGCGTTGTGCATTGCGCCTCCTTTTTGTCTCTCCGGCTGTCTACACTGATTGAATTATCACTCAATCGGAGACAGCCGGTCAAGGTTTTGCGGACGCAAAGCTTTACTGCGTTCCGCACGCGCCAGCGCCCCATTTTTATGCCAATAAAAACGGGGCGCAGCCGCGTCAAGGTGTGGTTTTAGTCCTTCTGGTCCGGCACGGACCAATGACCCGCCCAGGGTCAGAATCGTGTCATGCTGACGACTTGCACATAGTCGAGGTGTTTAACGGGTACGTCCCGGCGCGGGGGTTGACAAATACGCGTAACAAGCCTGGAAGGGGGTGATTATTGTGAGAGGTTCAATAGCATCGCAGTGCTGCGGTCTGCTCAACCAGTCCGGCATTCTCAGGATTGGCGAAAGCAAGCACGCGGCGCAGCAAACGGCACGAAGTAAATTGCTGGCATCAGGTCTGGCAGCGGACCGGGCGGCTGTCGGCAAAGCTACCGGTCTCTACCACGGCGATACAGGGCACCAGTATCTGTCGTCGTGGGTATCGTGCGCCCGGTATGCCAAAGAAATCTACAATGTGAAGGACATTGAAAAGCTAAGCCCCGAGCACGTCGCCGGTTGGCTGGAATACCGGATGGAATGCGGCAAAGCACGTTCCACTGTGGCTGGCGATATTGCAGCGTTATCAAAACTGGAGCAGGCGCTGTCCTTATGGTCTGAGAAACGCGCCAGCGCTAGGGCATATGATTTTAGAGAAGTGTTGGCCGCCGCGCGGGAGGAAGCACGGACCCTGCCGGTATTCGAGGGGTCGCGGGCATATTCAGATGTACCGGCGCTGATTGCGGCAATAAAGAACGATCAGACCCGCCTTGCGATCCGGATACTATCCGAGAGCGGCTGCCGGATCGCTGAGGGCACCCATGTTACTGCCGCGCAACTGCGGGGGACATCAGTAGACCGCTATACCGGTAGTGAGCGTAGTGATTTTGCTTTTGTGGGCAAAGGAGGGCGGGCTAACATCGCTCACCTGTCTCCAGAAACCTATCTTGATTTGCAACGTCATATCGAACATCATGGTTCATTCACCGTTTCCCGGCAGGCGGTCCGTGTTGCGCTGAAATCTGCCGCCGGTCAGACCAGACAGTTGAGCGGCTATACCGGAGCCCACGGGCTGCGCTGGACGTTCGCCCAGAACAGGATGAAAGAGCTACAGTCCCACGGCGTAAGCCGTGACGAGACACTGGCGGTCGTGTCCTCCGAGATGGGGCACAACCGCCCGGAAATCACTGAAATCTATCTCAGGTGACAATGAACATATCGCAAAAATGGGGGGGAGTGCCGCTTTAGGCGCTCCCCCCCATTTTTTGCTGAAAGAAACCAAAAAACAACGGCAAAAAACCAATAAACAAAAAAAACAACAGCAAAAAACAAAAAAACCAAGAAACTTACGCCGATGCAGGGTGATGGTCCCTGCCTCGGCTGGCCCTTATCCCACCGCCCTCCCCCAAACCGGGATGACAACAACCGGACGCTGTACCTAGTTGGGGCTGACAGGTCGGCGCTGGCGGATCGGCGTGGCGACATGGGCACCTCAGGAGGTAAATAAAGATGCCAGATATGTCCACTTTGCGGGGAGACTTGATGTCGCACTGTCCATTAAGCGTCCAGACATCATGTCCTGTATGTCCATTTTCTGGGGAGACAGGTTGTCGTGGACAGTATGTCCAGTCGCAAAATGGACAGGATGGACAGCATGTCCAGTTAGGTTTTCGTCACTTCGGGGTACCCACTTCAGCCCGGCGCAAGCCGGGCCGCCAATATCGGGGCGGGATCGCTCCCGCCCCGGTGGTCTGTTACATCAGTCCGGATTCGACAAACGATCTGAAATCCCCGGTGTTGGTATCCACTATGATGTGGTCCAATACCTTGACGCCTAGCAATTCTCCGGCCTCTCTCAGGCGGCGGGTGATGGCCAGATCTTCGCTGCTCGGGGTCAGGTCGGCCGTGGGATGATTGTGGGCCAGGATGACGGCGGCGGAATTCGCCAACAGTGCGGCTTTGAATGTTTCGCGCGGATGGACGATGCTTTGGTTCAAGGAACCCTCGGACACGACATGTAATGCGCTAATCCTGTTTTTGCCGTCAACCAGCAGCGCCACAAAAAACTCCCGGTCGGGATTACCAAGTAAATTAATAAATGCTTCGGCGGCCTGTCCCGGCGCTGTGATGCGGTTGCCGCCATAGAGAAAGCGGCGTTCCTTCACCATCTGGATTGTGATGATATCGATAGCTTTTCTGGCTTCGTGCGTCATGGCTGTATCCTCCGTCCGGAGGGGGATTGCTCCCCCCGCCGGTTTTGTCTGGGTGATTGCTCAATGCTCCCCGTGTCTGTGGGCCGAAATGTGCAGCACATGCTCGGCCGCCTCATGGCCGCTGTGGAGATTTAATTTCTTCAGCAATTGCTCCACGAGCATGTACAAGCCCAGTGCGGTTTGCCCATGACAGAGAAGTTGGTGGACAATGGTCAACGACAGACAGAACAGGGCTACGGCGCCTGCCCTCCCGATGATGCTGACGGCTTTGATGTTGCGGATCATCTGAAACAGTTCGATTGCTGTCCTCATGGTGTTGGTCCTCCCTTTCTTGTTCCCTAGATTTCCCGAGCCCCTCTCGGCTCTGAGTGATACGTTTTTGTCCGTGCGTGCCTTTGGGTCGTGCCTGTTCCCTGAGTTTCCGTCGCCCCCCCAACCTGCGATGGGGGGCACGAAACTCTGGGGACTGGCACGACTGGCACGGATAAAAACCAAGGAAAACAAAGAACGCAGCGCCGATTAACCGACTGAGCGGCCCACGGCGGCATGACAAAGCGCAGCGGTCGTCAAGGAGGAACAAAAAATTGGAGGGACCTGTGTTTACACGGGAGGAACCGATTTTTTGCGAGGACGCGGACGATTGGCGTGACACCGGGGGACGTGAGGGAGGGAAGTGAGGAAGCAAGGACAAACAAAAATGCCTCCATACGGAGGCCAAAGTGTCTGATCAGCACTTTATGGGGTGTCTGACGACAAGATTCTTATCAACTGCAATGGGTAAATCGAAAAAAATGCATTTTTTTATTCTGAGCTCATTTTTTCTGACCGAGACCGGCCTCTCAAAATGTCGGCAATTTAACACAACAAGCGAATATCATAGCTTTTTTACTTAATGATATTGACAGGTTGCGAAAATCGGGAAGGATTCTCAAACCTGGCGATTCATGCTTTAATTACTCCATCATGTGACATTATCCTGGAGGGTCAAACATGGACACATCTGGTAAGGATGCAATTTGGTACACGCGCGTGGAGACGTCCAGAATACTAGAACGGTGCGTAAAAACCGTTGACCGGCTGCGAAAAGCCGGAGTTTTGGTTGACCTGCCTGGTGGGGGAATGGTCAGGATTAGCAGGGCGTCTATTGAGGAATACATGCGCCGTCCTGTCGAGGTGTTGGTGGAACCTGCCGGGTTCATATCAATTGAGCATAGCCATTACGACAACCTGCTGCGCAAGATCCAGCATCTCCAAGCGGAAGTTAAAGCAGCCAAGGCAGAACATGCATGCAGTCAGGCAGAAAACGAGCGGCTTAAACAGCAATACAGGGAGATACTGGCAGACCTGGCGAATCCGCTGACATTGGTGCGGGATATATGCGGGAGAAAGCTGGTACTGGTGAAGAGGGATAATAACAACAGAGGTGGGAAATGCTGAGCACACAGCAGATTCATGGTAGCCGTAGGGCGACCACGGTAGGCGGGATCATCCTGGCGCGGAGTCATTGCAACTCCATCGTCAGATCAGCCATGGCATTTTATCGTTTAGACCGTCACCAGTATTGCTCCGATACGTCGGCCAAGCCCAGGCGGCACGCATCCATCTCCGGAGGGAATGGCAGTGTTTTTCCAAAAATTGTACTTGCGGATTTTGCTTGGACCCAGGAGAATGTCCTTGCTTGTGAACTGGATATTATCAAAGACTTCTGTGGCGATGATCTTCTGAAAATACTTAACAGCAAGGGGAGAAAATCATGAGGGTTGCGCTGTACGCACGTGTATCCACCGGACAACAGGCGGAACGTGATCTGTCCCTGCCAGACCAAATCCGCCAGATGGAAGAATATTGCCGCGCCAAGGGGTGGTTTGTTGCCGCGATTTTTATTGAGGCCGGGGCATCAGCCCGTGACGAGCACCGGCCGGAATTCCAGAGGATGGTGGCGTCAGCCCTCGGCAAGGACAAACCCTTCGATGTCGTGATGACTCTGACCACGAGCCGGTTTTTCCGGGACGCCACCAAAGCGCGGGTGTACAAACACAAACTTGAAAGCCGTGGCGTCCGGGTGCTGGCCATTCATCAGGAGGTCTCCGACGATCCCATGGGTAAGGTCATGGAGGGGATTTTTGAGCTCATTGATCAGTATGAGAGCGACATGAATGGATTTCATACCTTGCGGGCCATGCAGGAGAATGCCCGGCAGGGCTTCTTCAACGGTTCGAGCATCCCCTACGGCTACAAACTCCTTGAGTCGGAAAAGGCCGGGCGCAAGGGCAATAAGAAGAAACTGGTCATCAACCCTGAAGAGGCGGCGGTCGTCAGGATGGCGTATGAGCTGTACGTCCAGCATGACGTAGGGATCAAAGGATTGGTTTCCCATTTTTACGAACGGGGAATTCTTAGGAGGGGCAGACACTGGAGCACATCCACGGTCAGCCAGCTCCTTGCCAACAGCATCTATTGCGGGGAGTACTGGTTCAATAAGCGGGCTGCTAAAAGTGGTGAATTGAAGCCGATTGAGGAATGGGTCAAGATGGACGTGGAGGGGGTCATCACCAGAGACATGTTTGATTTGGCCCAGCGCCGGCGGGAATCCCGCAGCCCGAAGATCGTCAACCCCAAAAGGATGGGATCGCAGACCCTGTTGACCGGCCTCCTGAAATGCGGCTACTGTGGGGGAAGCATGACAGTGGCGACGGGGAAGCACAATCAGTACCGTTACTACCGCTGCACCACCAGGAACAACAAGCATAAGGACCTCTGTCAGTCCCGCATGGTGCGGTTGGACAGGATGGACGCCGCCATTCTTGATGTCATGTGCCGCCATTTTGTGACGCCGGCGCGGGTGGCGGCCATGCTCAGTGAATTGCAGAAGAACTGCGACAACCAGAACGAGGCCGAGATCATGAAAGAGGTTTCCATGAAGCTGGAAACCGTCAAACTACGCATGCAACGGCTTTACGACGCCATCGAACAGGGGTTGGCCCCCCTTGATGCTGATCTCAAGGAAAGGCTCCTGTCGCTGACCAGGGAGAAGGAGGAAGTCACTGCCAGCATGGAGATGCTGGCGGACAGACAGCGCCTGCACACTGATAACTTCGCCCCTGAGGATATAAGCGAATTTTGTGCCGTGATTCGGGACCGGCTATTTGATCAGGATGCACCGCTGGCAAAGCAGTATCTCAAAAAATTGGTGAAGGAAATTGTGTTCACGAATGACGAGGTGAAGATTGTCGGGGGCTATGCGGAGCTTGCCGGAGCGATACGGGTAGCGGACAAAAAAAATGATCTGAGCACCCATGGTGAGGTACTCAGATCATCTAGTGATTGGCTCCCCAGCGCGGACAAAAGTGGGCACCAATGGGAAGAGCATATTTCAATGTAACGAAGCTTCGGGTAAAAAACAACCAGGATTTGGGCCGGTCATACCGAAGGTTCGTTTATTTTCCTCCAAGTCATAATATTCAGCTTTATTGCGAAATGTTTTGTCCTGTTACTTCCCATGCATCGCTATGTCTGGTCGAGTGAAGCTGTTATGCCTCATTGTCGTGGTCAAACCTCCACTTATAACATTGAGGCAAGATCAAATCCGGTAACTCGCGTGATAGTAGCATCATAATTCTTAAAACCAAAATAAAAGGATCCATCAGTTAAGTCATCTGAATTGACAATAATACGACGAGTCTGTCTTGGTGGCAAATCAACTGAATAAATAATAGTAGAAGTCATAATTTGGTTGTCGCCGTTAAGATTATAGGTATAGCTAAACTCAATGTCAACTGTGCCAAGATGATATTCGGTGCGATTAATGATATTAAACTGATTTAAGCTAGATTCAACTTTCTCTAACTTGACTTTTTTATATATTTTATCACTAAGAGCTGGCATCTCTTCAATTGACATCCAACGGGTTTCCTCCTCGCGTGCATTAGGAAGATGTGCGAATTCTAGAAGAGCAGTTGCTACCTGTATAGCTTCTGATTGGCTAAGTGTAAGATCAAATCCGCTAACTTTCGTGTCGCTATTCCAGTTATCTGATATGCCTGAAGGTGGATCCGGAAAATGTATTTTAAGATGCATCATCTTATTGTTTCCAGATAACTTGGCGGCATAACGATTGGTAATGTTTCCGGTACCATAGGACTTATAATTATAGTGTAGTCTTATATGCATGGAGAAAAACCCCTTTCTGGAGTCACGTACCCCGGCTTTGCCGGAGATATGTGTCTTTGTGCACTTTAAAATAATTATTTTGATCGTCGGTGTAATTTCCGATACATGTAAATTCTATGTATCACTCAAAAATAATTATAAATAATCAAATTTCTAGCCCAGTGTCCCATTCAATTATTAAACCTGATTTGCATTTAGGGCAGGTGTTTCCAACCATGTCATGTGTATGTTCTATGAGTGCTGAATGACATGATGGACATGTCTTTACATCTCGTTGTATATCTAGTTTAAATGTATCACTGCAATCTGTACATATAAAATTATATAATACCCCAGTACGTTCATCAACCAATTCACAAATATTTTTGAAACCCAGCATCCTTTGGATTATGGATAGTTTTACCTTGAAATGCTCATGTCCTAGCATATTGCTTGGATTACTATGTAGTTTTTGCTGTAACCAGTTAAGTTCGGTTCGCAGTATTCTCCAAATTGAGTAACCTTCTCCTGGGTGACCACATTCAATACGATTACCGCTTTTATCGGTAACATATATTAAACTATTGCTCCCTGGCAGTCTGTATCCGCATTCAGGACATTCAATTGCAATTATTCTCATTGGTTAAATTCCAAAATTGTAATTCGTTAAATTACACCGCAACATCAGTATAATTCTGAAAATCATGCAAAATTTGAATTAGGTGCCTCGGCATACGTAGCACGGGGCCTTGGAAATACATTCCCTCATTATCACAATTACCCACCTCTTAAAAGTTATTTCCTGCGTACATCCTATAAGGTCTAAGTACGGCGGGGGGGCTCCCAGCAAAACATCTTGACCCCTCCCCACCCATCTCTGTTACCATACAGCCATGCACCGAACAATTTTGCATATCGATATGAACGCTTTTTTTGCCTCGGTGGAGCAGGCGGCCAACCACACCTTGAGCGGCAAGCCTATCGCTGTCGTCGGCTCCGGCGGCCGGACGGTGATCACCACCAGCTCGTACGAGGCACGGGCCAAGGGCGTGAAGACTGGTATGGCAATCTGGGAGGGGAAGCGTCTCTGCCCGGAGCTGATCATCGTTGTTGGTGATAATAAGAAATACCAGTATACCTCGACTGAGATCAACAAGATCTTCCATCAGTTCACGCCGGAGGTGGAGGCTTTCTCAATCGACGAGTCCTGGCTGGACGTTACCTATTCCCTCAAGATGTTCGGCTCGGCCGAGACCATCGCCTATCGCATCAAAGCTCTGATCAAACATCAATTCGACATAACCTGCTCGATCGGCATTGCCCCCAACAAGCTCCTGGCTAAGCTGGCCAGCGACCTCCAGAAACCCGACGGTCTGGTAATCGTCAAACCAGAGGAAGTCTCGCAGCTCCTGGAGCACATGCCAGTCGGCGAATTGTGTGGTATTGGCAAGAAGACAGCCGCCACGCTCAAGCTGATGAACGTCCTAACCTGCGGACAGTTGGGTCGGTGTGATGAGGTCAGATTGACGCAGAAGTTCGGGATCATCGGCCGGCGCCTGAAACTCATGGGACAGGGGATCGATGACAGCCCGGTGACGCCGTTCGGCGAAGAGGATGAGGTGAAGAGTGTAGGCCACAGTAGCACGCTGGAGCGGGACATCGATGACCCGACGGAGATCCGGCGGTTCCTGCTTCAGTTGAGTGAGATGGTCGGCAGCCGGGCCAGGCGATACAATGTGGCCGGCAAGACGATCAGCCTGTATGTGAGATATGCAGATTTCTTCTCTTCCTGGGGCAAGCAGACGACGCTTAGAAGCTACACAAATCAGAGTGACGAGATCTACAAGGCGGCCCGGGGGATCCTGGAGAGTGTCGAGCTGGAGCAACCGGTGCGGCTCCTGGGGGTGAGTTTGTCAAACCTACGGCACGAAGTGGAGCAGCTGCCCCTGTTCGAGGAGGACCGGAAGAAACTGGAAATTACCAGAGCCATGGATAGCGTCAACCAGAAGTATGGTAATATGGTGGTTACCTACGGGAGTCTGCTGCCGGGGAAAGAGAAGGCGGGGAGTCATGTAATCCCGCCCAGCTGGCGGCCAGAAGGGATCAAGAACGTGGATGTTCAATAAAAAACAGCAGCTTAAACTCCGCGAGTAAGCTTCATTTCTCCTCCCCTTTTATATTCAGAAAATCATCTTGCATTTATCCAAGCCTCCACATCTGTACGACGCCACCCGACCCGTTTTTCAGAAAGCGAAATCCGTGCAGGGAAACGACCGTTACATTCCAACCGCCAAAGTGTGGAACTTGACAGTCCGGTCATTTGAACCACTTCTTTACGACGGACTATCTCGGCTTTCACGGAGAAACGTTCAGGAGCGGGCAGAACAACTGGTAATGGAGGATTCGGGGGCCTCCGAGCAGCATCGCGAATATCGGTTAGAATTGGCATCAAAGTTCGGATTACCTTGTCAGCTATTGCCTGAATATCCGCTGCATCAAGAGCTAGTTGCATAAGTTGCCTCCAAAATATAACTCATGTTATGGTCATGTGCAAACTATTGTGATTCTTCGCTGAAAGTTGGTTTGAGTGGATTTTATGCTGAAGATTGTTAAACAAATGTGTGCTGGCCTAATTTATTCTATTTAACTATTTTAGTAAACTTTGATATATCATGTATTTGTGTATTTTTAACTACTGCTTTCAATATATCAATGAAATTATTTTTTTTAATATAGTATTGTGGATGAGTTTTAGACCATTCAAGTGCTTCATGTATTCCCCAGTCCTTATACCATTTTTCTTTTTTAAGTGTCTCTCTTACAAAATAAATACTACCATCCAACTGCTTGTGACACGCCATACATACACATACACACTTTTCTATTTCTTTGAGAACTACTATTAATTTTGATCTATTGCTAATTAGATTAGCAATAGTAGCGATTTTTAATTCTGGTATAACATGATGGAACAATAAATTGTTTGGGTTTTTTTCGTCACACAACAGGCATCCTATGGTTCTTTTTATATGATTAACAATATCATGAATGTTATCACGTCTCTGTTTTCTACGCTTATTCAATTCTTTGTACCATATAGGGTTTTGTTTACTTTTTTTGCGTATGAATTCTCTCTGGGCAGCGCGTTGTTTTAATATATCAAAGTATGGCATTATTCACTTGAAATCTATGAAGGATTAAAAGACAACAATCCTGTAGTAGATCCTTCCATAAATATTCAGCCCAACCAAGGCTGGTTATCAAACAGGCATAATACAAGCTTTGCTTGTATTTTTCAACAATATACAAGCACGGTTTGGTTTATACCCGTCCATTGAGGCTGTAATCTGTGCCCAGAAAGGACGGGGCCATGGGAAAAATACATTCAAGCAAAGAGATTGGTGAGAAACTGAAGGAATTTCGTAAGCGAAAAGGCCTAACGCAGGAGCAATTGGCTGAAAAAACCGGGGTCTCATTTCAGCAGATTCAACTATATGAAAATGGGAAAACCCGTATGAATACTGATAAATTGCAAGTGATTGCGCAGGCATTGTCATTACCAGTCGCAGCATTTTTTGGGGGAGGTGATGTTGAGGAATATCTTCCGGAGGAGGAGCAAAAACTTGTTCATGCTTTTCGGGCTCTTTCGAATCCAGAAGTTCGTGCTTTTGTTTTACGATGCCTGACAATATCTAAGTAAATCCTTAGTCCCACTCCAACACAGAGTTTCTTATTTTAACCATAAAGATTCTTGTATTGCACTAACATTCCCTGTATTCTTCCGCCATGAACAGGATTCTATTGGCATGGATAGGACGAACAGATCTCAAGTCAGGCCTAAATAATGGCCAAGATGGGCTCGGTCCTATTGCAAACGCACTGGATGCCCGAACATTCGATCACGCATTTTTCATCAATAACTACCCTGCGAATGAAGTCACCCCATACATTGACTGGCTGAAGTCACGCTCCCGCGTTCCCCTATCCCTTCGTAGCGTCGAGCTGACCAGCCCGACCAACTTCGGCGAAATTTACCATGAGGCTGTTGAAGTCATAGAACAGGTTCTGGAAAAGCATGGCAAGGATGTAAATCTCACGTTCCATCTGAGTCCAGGTACGCCTGCAATGGCGGCTGTCTGGATTCTCCTTGCCAAGACCCGTTATCCTGCTGAACTCCTGGAATCTTCCATTGAGCAGGGAGTACGGACTGCAAATGTACCATTCGATATCTCCGCAGACTTTATCCCGTCTCTTCTCCAGAAATCCGATGAACGCCTTGAACGCCTGAGCGCTGGCTTGCCTCCGGAGGCTCCAGAGTTCGACCAGATAATCCACCGCAGTACAGTCATGAAAAACCTAGTGGCCAAGGCCAGACGCATAGCGCTTCGTTCCGTACCCATCTTGATTGAAGGCGAATCGGGAACCGGTAAGGAACTTCTGGCGCGGGCTATTCACAAATCAAGTCCGAGGAAGAACAAACCGTTCATTGCCGTGAACTGTGGGGCTATTCCGACCGAACTGGTTGAGTCTGAATTCTTCGGGCACAAGAAAGGCGCTTTTACCGGGGCGATCAGCGACCGTAAAGGGTGCCTTGAAACGGCAAGCGGAGGGACACTTTTCCTTGATGAGATCGGTGAATTGCCGCTCTCAGCACAGGTGAAGATTCTGAGAGTGTTGCAGGAAAAGGAAGTGGTCAAGGTTGGTGATAACGCACCGGTCAAGGTTGATGTCAGGGTCATCGCCGCTACCAATCGCAATCTTATTCAAGAAGTGTCACTTGGAAATTTCCGGGCCGACCTTTATTACCGGCTTGCCGTGGCTGTTCTCAAGCTACCCCCTCTCCGTGAACGAGATGGTGATATCAGCTTGCTCATTGATCATATGCTTGGTGAGATAAATCATGAGAGCGCTGACGAGCCAGGCTACATTAATAAGAAAATTTCTGCCAGCGCAAGAAATATTATGCTTTCGTACTCCTGGCCGGGTAATGCCAGGGAGCTTTTCAATACCATTCATCGTGCCGCGGTATGGTCCCCTGATGAAATTATTACCGTCGATGACGTTCGCGAGATACTCATTCCGGAACCGATTGCATGCACGTGCACCTCTGCGGAACTCTTACAAGCCGACGGTGTTAACCTGCCTGAAATAATTGCGAATATCACTCGGGATTATCTGCTGAGATCCCTCAAACAGACTGCCGGCAACAAGACAAAAGCCGCCAAATTATTGGGCCTTCCCAACTACCAGACATTCACCAACTGGTGTGAAAAATACGGTGTGGAAGATTAGTGGCACATCCGTTGCTGTATAGGGAGGTATGAGCGAGATTATGCAATCCATCAACTTCGAAATACTCCGCCCTAGCAATCCTATCCTGGCCGATCTGGGTGGCTTTGCCGAGCAGTACGCATTGCCGGACCCCTCCAGCGCACTGGTGAAGCTCCGTGCGTATATAGAAACCATATTGGGAAGCTTATATTCCGCCTATGGTCTGCCACGTCCCTATCAGCCGAGCCTGAACGATCTCATCAATAACCAGTCCTTTCGTGACATAGTCCCCACTGTCATTCTCGACAAACTCCACGCAATCCGCTACCACGGCAACAAAGCGGCCCATGGCGAACCGCAGTCACCAGAGAAAGCCCGCTTTTTGCTCCGCGAGGCGTTCGATCTTGGTTGCTGGTTTTTCATAACCCAGTGTGGCGGTAATAAATCCGAATGCCCGAGCTTCCAGGAAATACCGGCACTGGCATCCGGTGATATGGAATGGAACGTTGTCAAAGAAAAGAAATCTGTCCTGGAAAAACTGGCTGCCCAGGAAGCTCGGATGCAGGAGTTGCTGCAGGAACTGGAGGTCAAGCAGGCGGCCATTCAGATAGCCCAGAAGCAGGCGGCCGAGTTGAAGAGCATTGCCAAGGCGGGCAAGCAGGCTGCAGACGCCCTTGCCTTTGATGAAGAGACCACCCGGTTGCGCCTGATCGACAGCATGCTGGCCGAGGCCGGCTGGGATGTTGGCGCCAATGGGACCAACACCGAGTATGTTGCCCAGGAGGAAGAGGTCCAGCACCAGCCGACCACTACTGGGATCGGTTATGCGGATTATGTGCTGAAGGACGATAACGGTCTGCCGCTGGCAGTGGTGGAAGCGAAGAAGACCGCCAAGGATGCCAACATTGGTCGCAAGCAGGCCCAACTCTATGCTGATGGGCTGGAGAAGATGCATGGCCAAAGGCCGGTCATCTTTTACACCAACGGTTTTGATGTCTGGATGTGGGATGACAAGGGGGGCTATCCGCCACGCAAGCTGTACGGATTCTACTCCAAGGACAGCCTTCAGTATTTGGTCAACTACCAGCGTGATTCCCGCAAGCAGCTAGACAGCGTTATTCCAAATCCGGACATTGCAGGTCGCCTCTACCAACTGGAAGCGATCAAACGCGTTGGAGAGCGGTTTACTCGGGCAGCCCTCTATCAAGTGCTCAACGGAACTGCACCCATTTTCCCTGCCCGGCAGGCGGCTTGGGATGTCGTGCAGGCCGTCGCATCCTCCTCAAGTGTCAATGATGTCGAACGTAATCTCGTCATGCATGGGACGTTGGAGATGGACTTTTCTGTCGCTCGGCACCTTGCACTCACTTCATATGTCGCCGTAACTTGGTCAGCATATGACCGTTTAGCGAATGTCTGCGGTAGGCTTGCGGGTATAGCCGAGTTAACTGAGAATCCTAAGCAGAATCCTAAGGCGTGTGAGGACTTCCTGGGCAAGAAGGATACACTTGGATTCGCTGCTCATATGACTATTCAGCAGGCATACCGGTGGCCGCTTAAAGTGACCTACAAGATTCGTAACTGGTTGGTTCACGAGGGATACGAGGAAAACAGCACACCCATGTTCCAAGGGCAGCGAATCGCTGATGGATTCAGGCTGCACGGTGATGCAAAACGCCACCTTGAGAAATGCTGCGGGTATAACGCTGATAATGGAAAGATTGACGGCTGCTGCCTAGCAGCAGCGGAGGAGTGCTGGCCAACAGGAGACGTGCTAACCGTTCTCGAGCAGTACCACGCGGAAGTTGATGAATTGTTTGCAGGGCTGTTGAAGTGGAGTGTGGACTCCTTCGTCGGGCAGATCACCGCCTTTTCCGAACGTGACAGACCACACTGATGTCGGCATCTATGAACCAGCTACAAATTGAGGTCCCCTCAGAAAACGAAAAATAAACTGTCATTTAAAAGTCGCCGTTCGACTATCAATGCCCCGGCAGCATCGTGTTGATAATAAGTCAGTTAAGAACGTTTTTTCTGCTACAACACCCATTCAGTATAATCTTTGTTAACCATCTTAAATGTACGATTTGACAAATCATACTCATTTCCTAATCAACTTTTTGTGAATTTCATCAACTATATTAAATACTTGCATTTTTTTAGAGCCCGTGGCAGAATTGCATAAGAAAGGCCTGGGGTCAGCAACGGACGGGTTGGATCTTATCCTGTCACTAACGGGCGCATGCGGCAGAGTATCCCGCCAATCCCTTATTTTGTGTGAATCGGCTTCGAAGTTAGACCCCTCATCAGCGTCCGGGCTGACCCACTTCTTAACTTAATATCGGTATCTTATTGATGGTGAGTGGGTAAACTGCGACGTTAGGGTCAAAGTTGAAAACCGATTTATATATATAGGTTATACAATATGTTATTAGTTAAAAATGACTGTATTATATGTGAATATCAACCTTTAGACTGTTATGGTTTTGAGGCAATTGACAGTAATGCACTTAGTTTATTTAATATAGCATATAAATATCTAAGTAATGTAAATACAACAGGTTCTCCTCGTTTATTTATTTTGTTTGAATGTTATCTTCAAATATCATGTAAGTGTTTATCATTAGATATAATAAATAGTTTTGCTTTTCATGATATTTGTATCGAGTTTTTAGGAGCATTAAATTCAGCACAATTTATCAATCTCTCTGATTCAAGAAGATACGTATATTCATATAATTTTATGCGATTATTGGTTGAACTTGATAAAATTTTCCCGTTGACTCATTCGGTAAAAGTGACTATTTCAACAAAAGGCAATACATTAGATATAAATGAATGCGTATCCAGGTTTGAATTGCTAGTTTTAGATGAGGAAAAGGCGTGGTTGTGGAGAGGTTGGAAATCATCAAATCGCAAAGGAAAAATATGTTGGTTTCCACTGTACCCACTGTACAAAAAATTAGGCCGAAATTTTTGTGATGATTTTTATAAAGTATGTGATGAGTATTTTAGTAGTCATCAAGCAGATAAAATCGATTGTTTGA